>Ga0065709_1005877_pt1 | contig 110994 bp, 91 predicted proteins | sample Hoacrofraction14_2_FD_59096 | JGI IMG/M metagenome (GOLD analysis project Ga0065709, IMG submission 59096) | Hoatzin crop microbial communities from Cojedes, Venezuela, sample from fiber fraction 14 v1 | ecosystem: Host-associated > Birds > Digestive system > Esophagus > Crop | place...
AATCCGCCGGAATGTCCCACGGCGTCGATCCGACATAAAACCCCGTGTTGTCGCCCGTATACACGCCGCCGTACGACCCGTACTTCTCCGTNGACCGGACAAATTCCACAACCTCTTCATTCGTTTTGCAGTTGAGCTCAATCAATTNCCGGGCATCATCCACGGACTCCCGGACATCTTCCAGATACAGGTTCACCTTATCCGCGTTATCCACGGACTGTCGGCGCATCTGCTCCGTGGCCAGGCGAATCATATTGCTGCTCGTCAGCGCGAAAAAGACGATCGTCATCAGCATGACCGGCACCAGGATGGCCGTCAGATACCGCACCAGACGATTTTGATTGGTATTCTTCACGCGGATGTCTCCCCTTTTNAAAAATTTTCTCTCAATTAGCATTATATTCAAGCGGATACCAAAATGCAATCCGTTTTCTGTATGTTTTATGCACCTTTGCCGTGTNAAATTCCCTTCCNAAGGGTGCAAAGAAAGCAAAAAAATGCCCGGAGCGAAGCCTTAACCTGCATCGGCTGAGCAAGGGCATTTTCTTTGCGGTATTATCAAAATTTTCTTATTTTTGTTCCTCTCCGAGNGCNCTGCGCTGCGGCACCAACACCTTTTCCTCATAGCAGGCAAAGGCANCCTTCACAATCTGCTCATCCGGCTTCGGCGTGAGCAGCGATACCACCGGCACAATCACCAGCCCGGCCAACATGCAGAACGCGCCCGCGTTAATGGGGCTCTGCAGCACCGCGGGGAAGAGATTCCGGCAGAACATATTTGCCAGCATGACCACCGTGGAGAATACAAAGTTCACACCCACGGCGATCTTCGTGGTCCGCTTCCAGTACAGGCCGTACAGGAACGGCGCCAGGAACGCGCCCGCCAGCGCGCCCCANCTGACGCCCATCANCTGGGCNATANAAGGTCACGTTCGTCCGATACTGAATAATCGCGATGATCACGCTGATCGCAACAAAACACGACGATCAGGCAGCGCATCACCAGCACCTGCTTCTTCTCGTCCATCTTCTTCACCATCGTATCCTTGATCAGGTCCAGCGTCAGCGTGGANCTGGAAGTCAGTACCAGGGAAGACAGCGTGGACATGGACGCGCTGAGCACCAGAATCACGACCACCGCAATCAGCAGATCCGGCANCCCGCTCAGCATTGTCGGAATCACGGAGTCATACCCGTTCGCCGNAATGTCGATCTGATCGGAAAACAGCCGTCCGAAACCGCCCAGGAAGTAGCACCCGCCCGCCACCACAAAAGGCGAAGAAAGTCGATACAATCGTGCCCGTNGCAATGGATTTCTCACTCTTNATGGCATAGAATTTCTGGACCATCTGCGGCAGACCCCAGGTGCCGAGGCTGGTCAGAATAACCACCCCCAGCAAATTCGCCGGATCCGGTCCGAAGAAACTGGCAAAGACGCCCGGGGTCGTGCTGACCGTCTCGTCCGTCACGCGGCCCATACCGTCCAGCGCCGCNAGGAAACCGCCCTGNCCCTTCAGCACCGCGGCCACCACCGCCACAATGCCGACCAGCATAATGATGCCCTGAATAAAGTCGTTGATCGCCGTCGCCATGTATCCGCCGTAAATCACATAGATCCCGGTCAGCACCGCCATCACAATCACGCAGATGGCATAGTCCACATTGAACGCCATCTCAAACAGCCGGCTCAGTCCGTTGTACAGGCTCGCGGTGTAGGGAATCAGGAAAATAAAGGTGATCACGGATGCCGCGATCTTCAGATTCCGGCTGCCGAATCTTGCCTCGAAAAACTGCGGCATCGTCGCGGAGTCCAGATGCTGAGTCATGATCCGGGTCCGCCGGCCCAGCACCACCCACGCCAACAGCGACCCGATCAGCGCGTTGCCGATCCCGGCCCATGTCGCGGCCACACCGTACTTCCAGCCGAACTGCCCCGCGTATCCCACGAACACAACCGCGGAAAAATAACTGGTGCCGTAGGCAAACGCCGTCACCCACGGTCCGACGCTCCGCCCGCCCAGCACAAAACCGTTCACATCCGTCGCGCTCTTGCGGCAAATGAAGCCGATCACCAGCATCACCGCAAAAAACACCACCAACAAAATAATCTTGATTGTCATTTTCCGGTCGCTCCCTTCGTTACTTTAGTGCGTAAAACCACTAAAGCACCTTTGCGGGTTATCATACTCCTGTTTCGTCTTTCCTTCAACCCCTCCCTTGTTTTCTTTTTGCACTAAAAAACCGCCCGAAGGCGGCTTTGAAATCCCGGTCAGTCATCCCGCTTGCTCGTATCCCCGTTCTGACACCGGTAATATACGGTATTCGGTTCCAATGTCACGCCGTCCTTGGCAAACAGTTCGTCAATCGTCAGCAGCATGTATCCGTTCTCTTCCAGATACTTCACCATCTGCCGGGTCGATTCCGGCGTGTTCTTCTTGATATCGTGACAGAGAATGATGTCTCCGTCCTGAATGGATTTTTTCACCTTGTTCATGACCGCCGCGGTGCTCCGCCCGCGCCAGTCATAGGTATCCAGACTCCACTGAATGTACGCCCATCCGACCTTTTCCTGAATCATCTTCGGATACCGGCCGCCGGGCACCCGGTCGTACCGGACCGGAATCCCGATGGCCTTGATCATCGCGGCGTTCACCTTCTCCGGCATGGCCCGCAGAGCGGCTCCGCTGGACTTGGTCACATTTCCGTGATGCCAGTTGTGGGAGGCCACCGCGTGCCCCTCGTCGTGCTCCCGCTGTACAAGGAAGGTATAATCCGCCACACGATTGCCGATCACGAAGAATGTCGCCCGCGCGCCGGTCTCAATCAGGGCATTCAGCACCTTCGGGGTAATCGACGAACTCGGCCCGTCATCAAACGTCAGCGCGCAGGTATTGTAATAGCTCAGGTTGTCCGTCTCCGCGTACGCGTTTTCGGTCATATTGTCCCGGATCTCCGGGTAAAAAATCGTGACCTCCATCAAGGACTTCTTTTCCGGATACAGGTCCGCCGCCCGGTAATGCAGCACCAGCGACATCCCGTGCAGCGTGAAGTCCGCCGTCTCAAGCCCCTCCCGGGAGCAGAATTCCTCCAGTTTCTCCGCGTCCGGCTCCTCCTCCGGCCAGTACGCGGTCAGGCCTTCCCGCACCTTCTCTGACAGGAAATCCCATGTGGCATCGTCATCGTCAAAAATATCCGTCAGATAAATCCGCTCCCCGGTCGTCATGTCATACGTCCGGGTGGTCAGCTCTTCCTCCACCAGCTTCTGATGATACTCGGTTCTCGCCTGCACCATGAAACTGAGCCAACTGTGCCCGGTCCGGCTGTAGCGGATCACCACATCCAGCCGGCTGTTCTTCTTTCCGGTATTGGCCCCATCAGGCAGATCCGGTCCCTTCTCCCCGGCGTACGCGTTCGCGATTCCGTTAATCTCCTCCGTCACACTGTCCTGCGCGGTCTTTACCTGCCACAGGCGGATCACGGATCCGTTCTTTTGCTTGGTCGTCGTAAAATCATTCTCAACCCGGTGCGCCTCCGTGATCGCCTCCGCGCACCCGGCGGACAGCGCAAACATCAGGCAGATGCCGATCGCAATCCCTGCCGCCTTCCGAATCAATGTCCTGCTCATGCCTTCCCTCCGGAATGTTCCTCCAGAATTTTTCGCCAGTAACACGCCAGATCCGGCTCCGGTCCGCCGATACGGGGCTTCAGATCCTCCGCGGTAACCATCGCCGGATACTCCCTCAGGCGGCTCTCCGATCGCGTTTTCATCTGTGGATTCCAGTACAAATGTTTCCCGCCGCATTCCGGACAAACACCGCTCCGCGCCTCGTCCGTAAACACTTTCCCGCACTCCCGGCAGATCCGCCCGAACATGTATTCCCGGAACTGGATCCGGATCCGGTCCGCCATCGCCCGGTCCAGACATTCCCGGTCCCTCTCCGCCGTATCCAGACGCACCTTCCATGCGCTTTCACTCATACAAAACAGCGCGGGCCATCTCGGATCCTCCGGACACCCGCGCACCATATCCAGCACCGGCGGCGGACAAAGCGCGTTCCGGGCGAATGTGTTGGCTTCATCCTCCATCACGCGCCATTCATCCTCATCCGGGTCATCCGCGTTCCGGCTTTCAAAATGCCGCATCAGCACATGTCCGATCTCGTGCATGACGGAAAACCGAACCCGGTCCCGATTCCGCACGTGGCTGTCATAAACAATCACGTACCGCCCGCTCAGACGCAAAACCAGCGCCTCATTCATTCCCTTCCGGTATCCCGCCGGCAATCCGCCCGGCAGAGCCGCCGCCTCATCCGTCGTCATCAGGGTCATTCCCATCTGACGGATCATTTCGGCAGGATCCGCCGGCAGCACCCGGACATCATTGGCCAGCAGCATTCCGCAAGCCAGCCGGACCGCCTCGCTCCGCCGTTCCACCTCAGGTATCGGATTCCTCATGATTCTGTTCCGCTCCGCCGCGCTGATAATGCATCACCAGAGGCATCATCAGCTGAATCAGCTGACTCCGGCGCTCGGGCTCCATATTCTTCAGCCCGCGGGTCAGGACACCGATTTCGCCCTCGTCCCCGTAGTCACCGGTCAACTCCCGCTCGTCCACGTGCAGCGCGTCCGCAATCTTCCGCAGCCGGGCGGGTTTGACTTCCTCGAGGGTCAGTCCCTCATACCGGACCACTGTCTGCACCGTGCATCCCAACGCCTTGGCCAAATCGCCCTGGGTCATCCCCCGGCGCTTGCGGATTACACGCAATCGTTCACCAAATGTCTGCTCAATCACCGTTTTACCTCCTTTCGCGTTCTTCACAGATACATCTCCATTTTTATTATATCATGGCTTTTGCAAAATTTCAACTTTGCGAGTCCGTTTTTTGACCCACGGTTTGAATATTTTCCTGTTTTCCGTTGACAGTGATTCCGCCGTCTCCCTATAATCAATGTATCAACCGTGTCGCGGTTCCGCGGCCTGAAGGAGTGTTTCGATGATTCAGATGTTTTCCGGCGTATCTTCCGTGCCGGTGCCTTCCATGGTTCCCGCTCGTTCCGTTTCCCCGGCGCCCGTGATTTCTTCCCGTGCCCGAGGCCGGTGCGATGATGTCCTCACCGAGGAGGAAGAAGCCTCCATCCGCGCCGCGATGGCCGATTTCGCCATCCTGGACGACCTTCGCCTCCGCCTCGCGGGGCAGATCGCCTTTCGCGACCGGCTCATTCACACCGCCGCCCGAGTCATTTCCGACGGCGATCTCGGCAGTGCTCCCTGCGCGCGGGAGGACGCCGTCTCGCAGGTCATGATTGTGGAGCGTGAAATTCAGCACACGCGGGATCATCTCACCGACGCGGTTAAACTGCTTCGCGCTCATCTCCGCCTGCTCGGCAATCCCGCGGAAGAAGCTCTTCTGGACGACTGCTGTATCCGCAATCTCCCGCTCAAGCAAGCTGCCGCCAACGCGTATCTTTCTGTCAGCGGCGCCTGCAAGGTACAGCGCCGCGCGCTCATCCGTCTGGGCAGTCTTCTGCAAAAGAATCCTCCCGCCCGCGGGTATTATCCGAAACTGTCCTCGCAAAGTCCGGTATTATAATCAAACGTGCCGGACCAGCAAATCTCTCCGGCTATGCTGTCCACCTGCTCTCCCTCAAAGAAGAAGCAGACCTTCTTTACGCCGCATCCTTCGCACAGGGTGTTCACCATGCTGTAACACAGCAGGGTTTCCTTCTCCCGTCCCCAGCTCTGAATCTCGGCGCGAAAGCTCTCACTCAGATTGACGAGTAAAGTATCCCCCTCCAAAGCGATGGCCAGAATGTCATCCGCGCCCAGCGCCTCCGGAAGCGTCGACTCCATGCCGGCCGCAAGGTCCGCGGCGCCGGGTCCGTCAATCAGTGCCGTCAATTGTTCCCGTGGGCTGTCTGCAAGCAGACGGTCCACATTTTTTTCGCACGGCACCAGCATGCCGTTCCGCTGGAAATACACCGCAGCCCGGCCCATCAGGAACGCGGAAAACTGTGACCGGCGAAGCAGCCCGCCCTGCGTCGCGATCTCTCCGAAATATTCACTGTTCAGCGCCGTCAGCGGCTTGTCCCCCACGCGGATGGCCACGCCGGTCAATCCCGGGATGAATGTGGTCAGGCTGTCGCAGATCGCCGCGATCAGGCACGCCGGGTCCACGCCCTGCTCCATCCATTCCGTCTCCGCTCCTTCACGGAAGCTGAGCGTAATCATCTTCCCGCCATCCGCCAGGTCGCTGGCCAGCGGCTCGTGGATCATCATATCCACAAGGTCCGGCATCTGCGCTACGCCGGTCACGTACATCGCCCCATGGCTCAGGTTTTCCAGTATTTCCAATGTCAGCTGGGTCGCGCTCTGCCCCTCAAAGGTCAGCGTGCGGTTCTCGCAAATCACGCCGTCCCCGTCTTCCAGCGGATAGTACAGTGTCAGATAGCTCGTCAGCGGCGTCTCCTCCGCGTTGTTCCCCAGCGGTGTCTTCTTGGCTTCCATCTGTTCCCACAGCACCGGCAAATTTTCGCCCGGATGCGCCACAAGGCTGCCCATCGGCAGTCCTCCGGTCGTGTCCAGCCCGACGCTCTGCCCGGCCGCCAGCACATTCACACACCGCACCTCGTCCAGCTCGCACAGCGTGGAGGCCAGCGCCAGGCTCACAATATAAAATGCCCTGTACGACAACCCCAGCGCGGACGACGCGAGGTTCACCGTCACCACGCCCGAGCTGTATTCAATCGCGTTCTCCCCGGCCAGGCTCAACTGTATGTCCCCGCCCAGCGCGTCCACATAGCTGTTGCTCGGAAAATTCAGCAGTTCCGTGACCACCGCTTCCAACCTTTCCGAAAGCAAAAGGTCCGTCCGCGCGGTAACATGCTGTGCCACCAGGTTCAGCCCGTTCTTCCCGGGCAGGTACAGCGTCCACAGCCCTTCTTCTCCGCTGATCCGGTCTCCGTCCGGCGCGTCATATTCCGCCCGCGCCTCCGGCAGTTTCCATTCCCCCGCGTCATTTTCCCATGCCGTTTGCCGGGAGCAGGAACTCAGCACAAACAGCATCATCAGCGCGGTCAGCCCGCAAATCAGTCTTTTGCTCATGCCGCGCCACTTCCCTTCCCGTTCTTCGGCAATGTCACAATGAAGCAGCTGCCCTCGCCCGGCGCGCTTTCCACACGGATCTCGCCGCCGTGCATGCTCACCAGCTGTTTCACGATGCTCAGACCCAGACCCGTGCCGCCGGTTTCACGGCTCCGCGCCTTGTCCACCCGGTAGAACCGGTCAAAAATATGCTCCTGATCCTCCTCCGGGATACCGACACCGTTGTCCAGAACCTTCCAGACCAGGTTCTCCCCGTCCGCGCTCAGGCTCACCCTCACGGATCCGCCATCCTGCGTGTATTTCATCGCGTTGTCAATCAAATTGTACAGCACCTGATTCAGTTTTGTCCGGTCGCCCGTCATGTGAAGCCCGGGCTCCACATTCTCTTCCAGCGTCTGTCCCCGCTTCTCCGCCGCCGGGCGCAGAAGCCGCACGGTTTCCTCCGTCAGTTCGGACAGATCCAGAACCTCCGTCTTCATCGCGTCGCTGTGATTATCCATCCGCGTCAGCGTCAGCAAATCCGTGATAATCCCCGTCAGCCGGTCAATCTCATGATTCATGTCGGTCATGAATTCCTGCCGCAGTTCCGTCGGCATTTCCGGCTGATACATCATCGTCTCCAGCATGATCTTCATGGTCGCCAGCGGGGTTTTCAGTTCGTGACTCGCGTTGGACACAAACTGGTTCCTCGTCTGGTCCAGATGTTCCAGCTGTTCCGCCATGGTATTATAGTTCTCCGCCAGCTGGCGCAGTTCGCCGCTGCCGCTTTCCGGCACACGGACGCTCAAATCGCCCTTCCCCATCTTCCGCATGGTCTTGCTCAGATTGGTAATCGGCTTGGTCAGCACCCGGCTGAAAATCAGCGCCAGCACCAGCGCCGAGATCGCGATCACGATAAACACGGTATTCAGCTGCCATCTCACGGCCGCCACGGAGTCCATCATGCCCTGAATCCGACTGACATACACCAGCGCGCCGATCCGCCCGCGGGACCCGTTCATCTCGCATACGCCGTAGGCGACATATTCCTCGTCCGCTCCGGTCATTTCCTGCACAACATCCTTCCCGGCGTGATGCATCCCGTAGGCGGACTGTTCCCCGCCCACGATGACCCGCAGGACTTCCGTCAGCCCCAGCTGCTGTCCGCATTTTTCGTTCAAACTGTCGTACTGAATCTTCGCGTCATTGTCCACCAGCAACAGCCGTCCTTCCAGACCGTCCGCGCTTTCCTGCAGACGCTCATTCAGGGCCTCGCTGTCCACGCTCTGGAACATCGGCGCGAATGTTGCCGCCAGGTTTTCCGTCGCCTGCATGTCTTCCCTGGTCCGCTGCTCGGTCAGGTAATTGCTGATCAGTCCGTTCAGATTCGTCGCCGCCACGAGGAAGGAAATCCCGACCACGACAAAAAAGGCCAGCAGGATTTTCACCCTGATGCTGGCCCAGAATGGTACTTTGTCAGTCCTGATCCGTGAAATAGTAACCCACTCCCCACTTGGTGAAGATGAATTCCGGCTTGGTGGTATCTCGCTCGATCTTCTCCCTCAGCCGCCGGATATGCACGTCCACGGTCCGGGCATCTCCGGCGTAGTCGTACTTCCACACCGTCTCAAGCATCTGCTCCCGGCTGAACACCGTGCCGCGGTTGGTCACAAACAGCTGCAGCAGATCGAATTCCTTCGCCGTCAGCTTGATATCCTTGCCGCCCAGCGTCACGCTCCGCTTGATCAGATTCACGTCCATGTCATGCACATGAATCACGCGCTGCTCCTGCTGCTGCGCGCCCGCGTTCACCCGGCGCAAAATGGTCTTGATCCGCGCCTTGACCTCCAGAATGTTGAACGGCTTGGTCATGTAATCGTCCGCGCCGTATTCCAGGCCCAAAATCTTGTCCATGTCCTCGCCCTTGGCAGTCAGCATGATAATCGGCACATCGCTGTGTTCACGAATCCGCTGGCACACGGAAATCCCGTCCAGCTTCGGCAGCATGACATCCAGCAGAATGAGGTCAAAATGCTTCTCGTCGAACTTCGCCAGCGCCTCCTCCCCATCCATGGCGCTGTCCGTTTCGTACCCTTCCTGCTCCAGCGTATATTTCAAGCCCTTCAAAATCAGCGGCTCATCGTCCACCAGCAGAATCCTTTTAGCCAAACCCCAACACCCTTTCGTAACCAAATCTTATTAAATTTTACTCTATTCCGATGAAAATTGCAAGGCTTTTGTTACAATGGCGGAGCCCGCCTTCACGGGAGAAATGAAAAAGGAGCTTTCTTTCGAAAGCCCCTTTTCGCGAAAATCCGGATCAGTTGCCGTCCGTCGCGTTCTCGACAGTCTCGGAAACTTCTTCCGAGGTTTCTTTCACGGTCTCAGCCACATCTTCGGCAGCATCGGCAGCCTCATCCGCGGCATTTTCCACGGTCTCGCTCACTTCGGTCGCGGTATCGGTCGCGGTTTCAGCCGCATCCTTGCCATTGTTCGCCACAACAGCGATCACGATAGCCACCACAACCACGACAGCAACGATGATGCCAATCAGCTTTTTCTTATCCATTTGACTCAATCTCCTTTCAAAATCCCCCGTTTCCCGGGTCACGGGTATATTACACCTTTTTCCCTGATAAATCAAGCTTTTCAGCCATTTTTTCGGTCATTTTTTTATTCCCGTTCCTTTTTGTCCGGATCATGACCGAATCAGACAAATAAATGCCCCTCCCGCGGGAGGGGCAAAAATTTTTCCTTAGTCTTCGTACGCGATGGAACGGCCTTCAAATTCATAGTCCATGACGATGATCAGGGTCCGTCCACGCTGCATCTCGATTTCTTCGCCATTCTCGTCAAAGAACACGGTGCGGGAGCTCAGATCGTCACGGCTCCACACGCCGGCCATATGCTTGCCGCCCATGAAGTAATCCGCGTTACCGGTTCCGAGCACTTCCGGATTCGGCGCGTCGGTCCGTTCCCAGGTCATCTTGGTGAACTGAACAATCACGTTGTTGAAGGTCACCGGAACGGATTCGAATTCACCATCCGCGCTCAGGCTGGAGTACACATGATCCTTGCCCTTCTTATCCAGCATGTAGCGATAGTAGCATTCCTCATCCTCGTCCCACTCCAGAATGCTGTTGTACACCTGCGTGGATCCGCTGCCCCAGTTCACATAAATTACAGTCGCGTCATCGCCCTCGGTGGGCAGCTCATCGGTGAACAGCCAGGTGTGGTTCGCCGCCTCAAAGTCCGGATCGATCAGCGAAGACATCGCCGCGACATTGGCAGACTTGTTGTGCGGGGACTTCAGTTTCTTGAGTTCATACACGGTGTAAAACTGTTTCCAGGGTTTAGAGGAACCCACCGTGCCGCTGAACAGCACACCCTTCTTGGTCGCGCCGGTCTCCCGGAACACCGCAGGCACATTCGTGGCGGAATATTCCTGCTGACCGTAGAAGCAGAATCCGCAGTCCCACTCTTCACGCAGCCAGGCGTGGAACAGACGTGCGGAACGCACCGGACCCACGCGGGTCGGCAGCAGGTCGGAGAACAGGAAGGTCAGGCGGGTTTCGCCGGACTTGTACAGCGGCGCTTCATAAATCACGTCCGCAAACTGCACACCCCAGGGCGCGCGGTTGCCGTTCGCCTTGCCGTCGGAATATCCGATGCCGCCGTCCGTATTGTCAATCTGCACCATCATGGGCATATAGCGACCCGTCACCGCCTGCCCCGCAAAGCCTTCGCCGGCATTCTGCGCCACATCGCTCAGGGTCAGACCCGTCACGGGGGAAATGCCTTCCTCCGGCTCATTCACGCCCACATCCGTGACGGTAATGTTCCGGGTCTCGCCGCCGTCAATCGTGGTTTCGGCGAGCGCACAGCCGCACAGCAACATCAGGGTCATCAACAAGCATACAATCTTCTTCATGGAAATTTTCTGCCTCCTTGATTTTTCTTCCTCCATATTTGCTTCCAAATGAAGCCGGGTATTATTTTACAATTCTGTAACAGTTTTGTCAACTATTTTTGTTGGACTTACGCATTTTTTGTCCGGCTTTGCCCGTTCCGCATGACTTTCATCAGCCGCTTCCCGATCAGCACGGCCAGAATCAGGCAGATCAGCGTATCCGGAATCAGATATGTGCCGTTATACACCAGGCTGGCCCACGGCGCCGTTTCCCAGAAGGCGATCCCGGCCAGCGTGGCCGACAGCGCGCGCGCCAGCGCCGCGATGATGATCGCAACATACAGTCCCCACTCCCCGTGGAAATGTTTCGCCAACCCGGCCAGCCCCAGCGCCGCGAACGCCAGCAGGTAATCCAGGGCGAACTGCCACACATTCAGGAACCATCCGCCCTGCAGATACTGCAGCACGCCGTACACAAGTCCCGCCAGCATGCCCGGTCCGATCCCGAACTCCGCGGCAAACAGCATAATCGGCAGCATGCTGCCCGGTGTCACGGATCCGCCCTGCGGCATCCGGAACAGCCGCACGCAGCTCAGCACGAAGCTCAGCGCCACGCACAGCGCGCCGTACGCCACCGTCCGGGCGCTCCAGTTCTTCCGGTCCTTCGTGATCGCCAGCAGCACCAGTGCCAGCGCTGCCACCACCAGAATTCCGATCCACACGCTCGCCGGCGTCTCGGCGAATTTCTCCACCGCTTCCTGTCCCCAGGTCGCCGCCGCTTCCTCCGTCACCGCTTCCGCCGCTTCCTCCACGGTCTCTTCCGCCCGGGCCGCCGCCCACAACCAGTTCTCCATGTTTTCTCCTTTCCGCGCACTAAAAAACCCGCGAGCGTACTCGCGGGGATCATCTCATGCCGAAATCGCTTCCCTACGGTAGGATGATCTACACAGGTTCCAAGGGTCGGGCATCTGCCCTCTCAGCCGTCTTTACGGCACCCCCAGCGCTCGGCGGGTATTATATCACTTTCCATTCACTCTGACAAGGCTTCACGCTTCCAGAAACGCGAGAATATCCTGCCACCACGGGAAAAACACCTCGTCCGTGGACCGATAAATCTCGTGTTTGGATCCCGGCACCGTGATCCGCTTCGCGTTCGGCATCCGCGCGACGATCCGCTCCTGCGCCTCCGGGAACACTTGATTGTCATCCTTGGCGGTATACAGTCTCACCGGAATCGTCACCTTCTCCGGCATGCCTTTGGCCAGCAGTTTCTTCGTCACGCTGATGGCTTCCATCGTCCAGGAGTAGGTGGAACCGTTATTGTGATATTCCTCCGTCTTCACCTTCAGCGCGTCGTACCAGTCAAACCGCTCCCGGCTCGTGGCGCAGGAGGTCTCAAATTCCTCCGGCCCGTCCCACGGCTTGGAAATAAAAATCCGCATTTTTCCTATACCCAGCAACCTCGCTCCGCCGCAAATCAGCTTGCTCAGCCACATCGGCAGCCCGCCCCGGCGGGGCGCGATCATCGGCGCGCACAGCACCGCCTTGTCAAACATCCCCGGATGATTCTCCAGAAACATTACCGTCACCGCGCCGCCCATGCTGTGACCGAAAATCATCCACGGCTTCGGCAGATCTTTCACCGCTTCGGTCACCTGAAGCAGGTCATCCGTATAGTCGGTAAACTTGTCCACATGCGTCAGGGACAGGTCGTTGATTCCCATGTCCCGGCCGGATTTCCCGTGCCCGCGCTGATCGTATGCCACCACGCTCCACCCGTTCTCCAGCAGGCTGTAGGTCAGTTCGGAAAATTTTTCAGCGTTTTCGGTAAATCCGTGAATGATGAACACGGTGCCCTTCGGATTTTCCGCGTCATACCGGGAGGCATACAGTTTCGTCCCGTCCTTTCCGGTCACATCAATGGCCTTCCGCTTTTCCGCCAAGGCCGGCAGGACCTTTTCATTCATGGTTTCCGCGTACCCGTCCGAGTACACCAGGCCGTATTCATTGAAACCCTTCATACCGTCCCTCCGTCACTTCATGATCTTGCTGTAAACCCGTTTCTCATTATAGGTCGCGAACACGATGCCGCCGATCAGGCAGACCACCGCCGCCGCCACCGCGATCAGGCGGTACCCGATCCCGGTTTCCTGTCCGATGGACCCCAGAGAGGTCACGAGCAACATCGCCACGGCCTGACCCATCTTCATGGAGAACGTCCGCGCGGCAAAGAACATGCCGCTCCGGTTCTCGTGGGTTTCCAGCTCATCACACTCGGCGATATCCGCCACCACCGCCTGCGGCAGGATGCCGAAAATCGCCATCGCCGGCGCCGCCAGCACGCAAAGAATATATCCCTGCGCCGTAGCGGATACCGGCCACTTGCCCATCAACGCCGTGAAAATAAACGCCACAATAAAGATGCCGAATGCGATCAGGATCAGCTTCTTCTTGCCGGTCTTCGGCGTCAGTTTGCTCACCAGCGGATAGAACAGTACGCTCAGCGCGGTCATCAGCACAAAGTAAATCGTGCTCATGCTCTCATCCAGCTTCAGCAGGGATGTCACGAAATAAATCATCGCCGTCTGGAACATCGTGATGCCCAGGAAGTACACGATATCGCTGCACACAAACACACGGAAATCCTTGTTCCGGAAGGTGGATTTCAGGCTCTCAAACGCGGACTGCTCATGGTCCGGCGGCAGGATTTCCACATAGTCCCGCTCCTTGATCGTCAGCACCGGCACAAACATGCAGATCAGACCGATCAGGCTCATCGCGGTAAAAGTAATCCGAATCGCGGTCACCCGGTCCCCGACCACATCCGTCAGCATGCCCCAGATCATCGGCGCCAGATAGGCAATCGCCATACCGGCGATGAATGTGAAGGAAATGGAGGTGGAAATCGCCATGCGCGTCTTTTGCGTCGTGCCGAGCTCGGCAATCAGCGCGTTATATGGCGTGCAGTACATGGTCATAAAGAGGTAGAACAGCGTCAGCATCACAAACAGGAACACCGCGTTCCATTTGCTCAGCCCGTTCACGGGGCTCCAGTACGCGAGCACCGTGGTCAGCGCGAACGGCAGGGCCGCGATCCGCATAAACGGAATCCGGCGTCCGTCCTTGTGCTGGCTGCGGTCGGACTTGTGCGCGATCCACGGATCCGTCACCGCGTCAAACACCCGGCCAAACCAAGTAATCGCGCCCAGAATGGTCAGAATCCCGAAAATCACCAATCCCTGCGGAATAAACACGGTCTGCCCCGCCTCGATCGCGGTGGCGTCCGGCTGATAATAGTTCACCAGAAAATTGGAAATCAGGGCGCTCTGAATGGACCAGCCGAGCTGACCGATCGCGAAACACCATACCTTTCCCGTGGACAGGGTCTTCTTAGGCTCAGACATACTGTTCTCCCCCTCAGATATGAATTTTCTCTCTCAGGCAATGAAACAATATTATCACGCTTCCCGCCCCGGCGCAAGATTTTAAAATAAAAAACGCCCCCGGCAGTCTTCTGCCGGGGTCACCCTCATGAAGGGGATGCGTTTTACATGCCGCGACGGGCCGCGAAGCACTCGCTGCAGTACACGGGCCGATCTTCCTTCGGCTCGAACGGCACCTGAGTGGGCTTGCCGCACTCGGCACAAATCGCGTCATACATCACGCGCTGTCCGCCGGCAGCATTGCGGCTGGCCTTCCGCGCCTGACGGCAGGCCTTGCAGCGGGTCGGTTCGTTCTGGAAGCCTTTTTCAGCGTAAAACTCCTGTTCACCGGCGGTGAACACGAACTCGGCCCCACAGTCTTTGCATACCAGCGTCTTGTCTTCGTACATGATCAGGTAACCCCCTAAAAAAGATAGGTAAATCTCCGGCTGACCTGGTTTTTGACCCCACACTCGCCATCTGGAAGGTTGCTCTGCGCCATTGCGCCCTCACTCGCTTCTCTCGGGACACGCCCGGATGGTCTTACATCTAGACCGCACCATGCTCCCCGCCGCTTTGGGCGGATTACGTGGACCGCTTTGCCTGCGACTGGCATCGGCTTGCAACCACAGACCCGAAGATTTGAACCAAGGGCATTATAAATCCTGAGAATCGAAAACGCAAGTTAAATTTTCAGATAAAATCAGGAAAACAACAAAAAAACGAGCGATTTTTACTTTTTTTCACCCAAAATCACCCCTGTTTTTTTCCTCTTGACAAGCCCCCTCTTCCGGAGTATTATCTCCACCGTAACTGAATACCTTATCACGAGTGACGGAGGGAAGGGCCCAATGAAGTCACGGCAACCGGCGAAAACGCGAGGTGCCAAATCCCACAGCGTTCGCGCTGGCAGATAAGGAAGTTCCCAAGGAATTTCCCCCCGCCCGGCGCGTGCCGGGCGGTTTTCTTTTTCAAGCGAAAGGAGTATTTATGCGCAAACTGTTTACCTCTGAATCAGTCACCGAAGGACATCCCGACAAAATCTGCGACCAGGTGAGCGATGCCGTGCTCGACGCGATCCTCACGCAGGATCCCGCGGCCCGCGTGGCCTGTGAAACCTTCACGACCACGGGCATGCTGACCATCATGGGCGAGATCACGACCACCGCGAATGTGGACATCCCCGCCATCGCGCGTCAGGTTGTGCTCGACATCGGGTACGACTCCTCCGAAAAATATTTCGACGGCAATACCTGTGCCATCCTCACCGCCATCCATGCCCAGAGCCCTGATATCGCGCAGGGCGTGGATCAGGCCCTGGAAGGCCGCACGCAGGACGACGGCGACACCGGCGCCGGCGATCAGGGCATGATGTTCGGCTACGCCTGCGATGAAACGGAAGAGCTCATGCCCATGCCCATTGCCCTGAGCCACCGTCTCTCCCGCCGTCTGGCGGAAGTCCGGAAAAACGGGACGCTCCCCTTCCTCCGGCCGGACGGCAAAACCCAGGTCACCATCGCCTACGAGGATGACCGTCCCGTCGCGGTGGACACGGTCGTCATCTCCACCCAGCACGCGGAGGATACGGATCAGGAAACCATCCGTCAGGCGCTGCTGGAGCATGTGATCAAACCCGTCATCCCGGAAAGCCTCCTCACCCCCGGCACCCGTATCCTCATCAACCCCACCGGGCGCTTTGTGATCGGCGGTCCCGCCGGGGACACCGGGCTCACCGGGCGTAAAATTATTGTGGATACCTACGGCGGCTATGCGCCCCACGGCGGCGGCGCGTTCTCCGGCAAGGACCCGACCAAGGTGGACCGCAGCGCGGCCTACGCCGCCCGCCACGCCGCCCTGAATGTGGTGGCCGCGGGGCTGGCCCGCCGCTGTCAGATCCAGCTGGCCTACGCCATCGGCGTCGCCAAGCCGGTCAGCATCGTGGTGGACACCTTCGGCACCGGCGTCATGGATGATGAATCCCTGACCCGAATCGTGGCATCCGTCTTCGACTTCCGCCCCTCTGCCATCATCTCCCGGCTGGACCTTCGCCGGCCCATTTACCGGCAGACCGCGGCCTACGGGCATTTCGGACGCACGGATCTGGATCTCCCCTGGGAGCGCCGGGATTACGTGGACACCCTGAAGCAGGCTGCCGGCAAATAATCCGGATATTCAAAAGACCGTCTCTTATGAGACGGTTTTTTGCATGCCTGCCTTTACAAATTCGAGTATCCGTAGCTGTTCACCAGCGCGTCCAGCTTCTTCCCCTGTTTACACAGCGGGCAGTTCCTGGGTTCCCAACTGGCATAATCGCTCAGGTCGCTGGTGTCGAAAATATGCGTCACCGGCATACCCTCACATTCCTTGACCGTAGCAAAAATCGCCGCGATCCCGACCACCTGCCCGCCGTAGTACCGGATAGCCTGCAGAGCCGCCTCCGCGGTGTACCCGGTCGTCACGCTGGCCAGCAGCACCAAAACATGCTTCCCGGTAATCATCGGCACGGTGTTCTCCCGGAAAATCAGCTGGCTGCCGGTCGTATGCTCCGGCGTCACCACATACAGACTGCCGTGCTCGTTGCTTGTCAGCACGCCGGAGGAAACCAGATCGCTCGCCATGCAGGCGCCGATCACTTCCGTTCCGTCCAGGCACAGAATCGTGTCCACCGCCCCGCGGTATTTGTACGCCGCGGTCAGTTCCTGCGCCACCGCCTTCGCTTCATTCAGGCGGAATTTCTGTGCCGTCACGTCAATATAGTAGTTGATGTGGCTGTGGTTGGTCGCGAAATGCCCCTTGCACACCCGCAGAAACAGTCCGTATTTCTTGGTCGGCAGCTTCACCAGTGAAATCGCCATGCGCCCATCCCCTTTTCAGTTTCATTGCCTGTATTTTACCCGTCCGCCCCCGTGTTGTCAAATGCTTACCGTCCCATGCGGTCCAGCAGCGGACTCCGGACCTGCTCCGGCCACACCTGCCTCCCCGCGAATCCCGGCTCTATCTGCTCCGCGTTCATCTTCGCATGCCGCCAGTACCGGATCTCCTGCGCCGGCTCCGGCGTCGCGGTCACGGCGGTCTTCTTCTTCGAGGATGTTTTCTTCCCCGTGGTCGCCGCCGCTGTCGGCGCGGGCGTGGCGGTCACATCCTCCAGCACCAGCACCGGCTGCTCCGTCACGGTAATCACCGCCGTCGCCGCGCTCGGATCCAGCCCCTCCGTATCCCCGTCAATCACCACGACCGGCGGCACCGGGGTCGGCGTGGGCGTGGGCGCCGGATCCGTCACCGGCGGCGGGGTCGGCGTCTCATCTTCATCCGGGTCGTCCGGGGTTGTTTCCGCCGGCGGGCTTTCAATCGAACCATCCGACTCTTCCGGATCGGTATCCGGCGGCGGACTGGTCACGGGATCCGAATCCGACGGAGGGCTGGTTTCCGGGTCCGTGTCCGGCGGCGGGCTGGTCTCCGTCAACGAACCGGTGGGCGTTTCCTCATCCACCGGATCATCCGGCTCCTCCGTCTCCGTCGTCCCCGGCTTCGTCGTCACGCTCCCGTCCTCCGTCGTCACCGGCACGGTCGGCACCTCAGTCGTCGAAGCCGGCGGAGTCACTTCCCCCTGCCCTTCCAATTCCCGCTGTTCCTTCAAAGACAGGATCACCGTAATTTTTTCATCCACAATTTCACCGCAAACCGGACAATAAGCAGGTCCAATCTGACCACGCTCATCCTCCGTCGGCGCGATATAATTATATTCCCACTGATCCTGATACTCACCGCAGTCATGCTCATCATCTTCCTCCGCATAACCCGGCATCACTGCCAGCATCAGGCACAGAATCCCGGCAATCCACTTCTTCATATGTCCCTCTTTCTGTTCGGGGTCGGTCCTATTCAGTTTGTCAGTCAGGTAATTATTAATATACCCGATGTTCTCCCGGAACGCAAGAAGATTTTTTTACTTTTTTCAAAATATTTTCCCCTTGACCAATCCTTTCAATCGCGTATCATAGTATTTGATTTTTACTGTTCAGGAGGCGCTTATGGAACGGATTCCCAGCTTCAGCATTGATCACACCCGCCTGGAAAAAGGCGTATATCTCTCCCGTCAGGATGGCGACGTCATGACCTGGGACATCCGGATGAAGGAGCCCAATCGCGGGGATTATCTGTCTCCCCGCGCCATCCATACCATTGAGCATCTCTTTGCCACCTGCGCGCGCAACGGGCAATACCGGGACGGCATCATCTATGTCGGTCCCATGGGCTGCCGCACCGGCATGTATTTCCTGACCCGCGGCCTCTCGGACGCGCAGGTGCTGGACTGCCTGCGCGAATGCTACCGCTTCATGGCGGATTTTGAGGGAGAAATCCCCGGCGCCCGCCCGGAGGAATGCGGAAATTATCTGGAGCATGACCTGCCCGCATGCAAAAAAGAAGCCGCCGCCTACCTTTCCGTGCTCGAATCCCTTTCGCCGGAAAACATGCGGTATCAATATTATCTCTGATTGAATTTTCTCATGAAAAATGGTAGAATACCGGTAACTGCTGAGAAACAGGGAGTGTATACCATATGAATATCGGTGGGATTATTTCGTCCGCCCGCAAAGCGCTGGGTATGACGCAGGAGCAGCTCGCGCAGGAAGTCAACGTTTCACGTCAGACCATCTCCAACTGGGAAAACGACCGTGCCGAGCCGGACCTGACCGCCATCCGCAAACTGGATGAAGTCCTCGGCTGCAATCTTTTGCATGCCCATGATGCTGTGCAGAAAGAAACCTCCGCGCAGGAAGAAATTCCCGTGCCGGTTGACATTTCCGCCCCGGTCGAGGCCGCCGAAAAATCACCGGCGGAGCCCGCCCGCAAATGGGCATGGCTGACGCCGAAGTATGCTTTCATTGCCGGCTTTGTGCTGGCCGCCCTCATCGTCACGCTCGTGGTGTCCCTCCGTCCGTCGGGCACGATCAGCACCGCGGGCATGGATGAGCCCGCCGCGAAAACCACTTCAGAGGAAACCGTCTCCAGCTATCTCCGTGAGGATTTTCAGAACCCTGCCGACGCGCCGGTTCTCGTGCAAGCCGCGCAAGACCCGGTTCTTCCCACCGGCTCTGCGGAAAACCCGGAGTGGTTCTATGAATTCACCCTTTCCGCCGCAGACAGCGGAAGCTATACCATGCAAAAGCTGACCATCATTAATTTCGCGCCGGACGGCACCCAGTACCCCATGGACTATCCCGCCGAAACCATCTCCGCCTGGTGGGGCACCACCGTCCTGACAAAGGATACCCCCCAAACGATCATCGGCGGCTTTCCGGTGCAGGCGCTCGACGGCATCGGTCTCATCCTGACCTGCGAAAATGAAAGCGGCGAGACCTTCGACTCCCTCGGATATGCTTCCCTCGCGCAGGCCGAATAAAATCCCCGGCAAATACGAACCCCGGACGGAAAATTCCGTCCGGGGCTTTTTCATACGTTGATCTCTACTTTCTCCGTGCTGACATCCGCCAGCAGAGGCCGGACCTTTTTCAGGTACGCGTCCACCTGCTCCGGACAGCGCCCGATGTAGTTTTCCGGCTTCAGGCTCGCCCGGATTTCTTCTTCCGTCAGCCCGAATTCCGGATCCTTCGCCAGCAGTTCCGGCAGATTACAGCTCTCGCCATTCTTCATCCGCGCCGTTGCCTCCATGGAGCACCGCCGGATGGCCTCATGCGCCTGCTGCCGGTCCGCGCCGCGCTTCACCGCGGCCATCATCAGATTCTCCGTCGCGATGAACGGGAGGTATTCCATCACCGCCCGCTCCACGATCTTCTCATTCACATGCAGCCCGTCCGTCACATTCTGCGCCAGCCGCAGAATCGCGTCCGCGCACAAGAATCCCTCCGGCAGGGAAATCCGCCGGTTCGCGGAATCATCCAGCGTGCGCTCCAGCCACTGCGTGCTCGCGGTCATGGACGCGTTCATCGTGTCCGCCATCAGGTACCGGCTCAGGGAACAAATCCGCTCGCACCGCATGGGATTGCGCTTGTACGGCATTGCCGAGGATCCGATCTGGTTTTTCTCGAACGGCTCCTCCACCTGCCGGTCATGCTGCAAAAGCCGCAGGTCGTTCGCCATCTTATAGCAGCTCTGCGCGATTCCGCTCAAAGCATCCAGAATCCGGCTGTCCAGCTTCCGCGGATAGGTCTGCCCGCACACATCGTACATGCGCTCAAACCCGAACCGCGCCATCAGCCGCCGGTTCAATTCCTCAATCTTTTCCTGGTCCCCGTCAAACAGCGCCATCAGGCTCGCTTCCGTGCCCGTCGCGCCCCGGCATCCGAGGAAGGGAATCGTGGACAGCGCGAAGTCCACCTCCTCCAGATCCGCGTGCAAATCCTGCAGCCACAGTGTCGCGCGCTTCCCGATGGTCACCAGCTGCGCGGGCTGATAATGCGTGTATCCGAGCGTCGGCACCGCCTTCGTCTGCTCCGCGAAGTCCGCGAGGTGCGCCATGGTTCTCAGCAGCTCGCCCCGCAGATACCTCAGTGCCTCCCGGTACAGAATCAAATCGGCGTTGTCCGTCACATAGCAGCTCGTCGCGCCCAGATGAATGATCCCCGCGGCCTCCGGCGCCACCTGTCCGTAGGCGTACACATGCGCCATCACATCGTGACGGACTTCCTTTTCCCGCGCGGCGGCGACATCAAAGTCGATGTCGTCAATATGGTCTTCCAGCGCCTTTACTTGGTTTTCCGTGATCGGCAGCCCGAGCTCGCTTTCCGCCCGGGCCAGTTCCGTCCACAGCTGCCGCCATGTGCGGATCCGCGTGCGTGCGGAAAACAATTCCAGCATCTTTCCCGATGCATACCGGGAGGACAGGGGGGATTCATATCGATCGTACATAGCATTTCCTTTCTTTATCCGCGATAGATATACGCTTCCCGGTCAGCTCCCACGGACACGTACGTGATGGGGCACCCGACCGCCTGCTCAATCATCTCCACATATTTCCGCGCGTTCTCCGGCAGGTCTTCCCACTTCCGCGCGCCGGAAATATCGCACATCCAGCCATCCATCTCAGTCATCACAGGCTTGCACCGGTCCAGTTTCGTCGGGAAGGGGAACTCGTCCGTTTCCTCCCCGTCCAGCTCGTACCGCGCGCAAACCGGAATCTTTGCCATGTCGCTCAGCACGTCCAGCTTGGTCAGCGCCAAACCCGTCGCGCCCTGCATGACCACGCCGTACCGGGTCGCCACCAGATCCACCGGCCCGACCCGGCGCGGGCGCCCCGTCTTCGCGCCGTATTCCGCGCCCGCCTGACGCAGTTTCTCCGCCTCTTCGCCAAACATCTCGCACACGAACGGGCCTTCGCCTACGCAGGTGGAATACGCCTTCACGACGCCGATCACCTCATCCACTTTCACGCTCGGCAGTCCGCTGCCCACAGGCGCGTACGCCGCGATGGCGTTCGAAGATGTCGTGTACGGCACAATGCCGTAATCCAGATCCCGCAAGGCGCCCAGCTGCGCCTCAAACAGGAAGCGCTTCCCTTCCTTCCGGGCCTCCTCCAGTACCTTTGTCGTGTTGCAGATGTAGGGCTTCAGCTTCTCTCCGTATTCCTTCAGCCACCCCATCACGGACTCGACCGTCACTTTTTCCGCGCCGTACACGCCCGTCAGCGTCAGGTTCTTCCACTCGACCAGTCCCTCCACATGGACCCGAAACTCTTCCTCGTCAAACAGTTCCCCGGCCAGAATCGTCTTTTTCTGATACTTGTCGGAGTAAAACGGCGCGATGCCTTGCTTCGTGGACCCGTACGCGTGATCCTTCAGCCGCGCCTCCTCGAGGCCGTCCAGCTGCCGGTGCCAGGGCAAAAGCAGGGATGCCCGGTCGCTGATCTTCAGCATCTCCGGGGTGATCTCCACGCCCTGGGACCGCACCTGCTCCATCTCCGTCCACAGGTTCTCCAGATCCAGCGCCACGCCGTTCCCCAGCACGTTCACCACGCCCTTGCGGAAAATCCCGCTGGGCAAAAGATGCAGGGCAAACTTCCCGTACTCGTTGATCACGGTGTGCCCGGCGTTTCCGCCGCCCTGATACCGGATCACCACGTCATATTTCTCCGTCAGCAAATCGACCATCCGGCCCTTGCCTTCGTCACCCCAGTTAATACCCACAATCGCGCAATTTGACATATCTTTCTCTCCTTGCCTTCCGGATCAATACCGGATATTTGCCTCATATACCTCGTCCACATCGCCGCGCAGGGTGATGTTTTCCTCATTGTACCGCACATACAGGTTACCGCCCGGCACCTGCACCTGCACATCCGTGTCCGGCGCGCAGTATCCGTTCCTCACCGCCGCCGCGACCGCCGCGCACGCACCCGTTCCGCAAGCCATGGTCTCGCCGTTCCCGCGCTCCCAGCACCGCATCCGCAGGGTCGTCGGGTTCACCACCCGAACAAACTCCACATTCACCCGTTCCGGGAAGAGTTTGGAATGCTCAAACTGCGGTCCGATATGCTCCAGGTCCACCAGATCCACCTGATTCGTGAACACCACGCAGTGCGGGTTTCCGACGCTCAGGCAGGTCACCCGATAATTCTGGATTTCGATCGCCGTCCGCGTCCGGTTCGGCCCGCTGATGTTGATCGGCACATCCACGGCCTCCGCGCAGTTCAGGTTCACCGGCACCGCGGCGGGCGTAAAGTCCGCCTTTCCCATGTCGATGATCACCGTGCTTACCTGCCCGAACCGGGTCACGGTCCGCAGTTTCCGGATGCCCCGGATGGTCTCCAGCGTAATCTCCGGCCCCTTCACCATCCCCTGATCGCTCAGGTACCGCGCCACACAGCGGATGGCGTTCCCGCCGATGCCGCCCTCCGTGCCGTCCCGGTTGAACTGCCGGATCCGCGCGTCCGCGATGTCGCTCTTCAGAATCAGCGCCAACCCTTCCGCGCCCGCGCCGAAATGATTCTCGCACAGGCGCACCGCGAGGCTTTCAATGCCTTCGATTTGCTGGCTGATACCGTCCACAATGATGTAGTCATTCCCGGTCGCCTGCATCTTCACAAAGCGCAGGGTCTGACGCTCATGTCTCATATTGTTCAGGTCCACCAGCTCGGTATTGTCCTCCGAGTACCGGCTCAGCAGGGTGTCCGTCAGCGCCCGCGCGGTGTCCAAGCTGGTGAAGCACGGAATCCCGAGCCCCAGTGCCCGCCGATGCAGGGAAATGTAGTCCTGCAGAGTGTTGTCCGCCAGCGCGCCGGTGTACACAATATACTGAATCTTCCCGCTCTCCAGCAGTTCAAACGCGTGATCGCTCTCGCGGATGCCGCGCACCTTCGTCACCGGAATGCCCAGCCGGCTGATCGCGTCCGCCGTGCCCTCCGTGGCATACAGGTCGCAGTGCAAGTCGTAGAACCGTCTGGCCAGCCCGATCACCTCGGGATAGTCGAAGTCCTCCACGCTCAGCAGCACGCCCGCCGCCTCGTCCGCCTCGGTCACTCTCATACCCGCGGCGGTCAGTCCCTTAAACAGCGCCTCGCTCACGTTCTTGCCGATGCCCAGCACCTCGCCGGTGCTCTTCATTTCCGGCCCCAGGGAAGAGTTTGCGTCGCTCAGCTTTTCAAAGCTGAACACCGGCACCTTCACCGCGGAATAGGGCGGCGGCGTGCGCAGCCCCGTACCGAATCCGAGCTCCTTCAGCGGCTGGCCGAGCATCACCCTTGACGCGAGATCCACCATCGGCACGCCCGTCACCTTGCTGATGTACGGCACCGTCCGGCTCGCCCGCGGGTTCACCTCAATCACATACAGCTCTCCGCCGAACACGAGGTACTGGATATTCACCAGCCCCCGGGTGCCCAGCGCCAGCGCGAGCCGCTCGCTCGCGTCCACCACGGTGTCCATCATCCGGTCATCCAGCGTGTACGGCGGGTACACGGCGATGGAGTCGCCGCTGTGCACGCCCGCGCGCTCGACATGCTGCATGATGCCCGGAATCAGCACATCCTGCCCGTCCGAGATCACGTCCACTTCCAGCTCAATCCCCGGCATGTACTGGTCCACCAGCACCGGATTCTCAATCCCGTGGGCCAGGATGCGTTCCATGTACCGCTCCACATCCTCGTCCCGCCGGGCGATGGTCATGTTCTGCCCGCCGATAACATAGCTCGGGCGTAGCAGCACCGGATATCCCAGATGCGCGGCCGCGGCCTTCGCCTCATCCATCGTCAGCACGGACTCACCCTTCGGCCGGCGGATGCCGAACCGCTCCAGCAGCGCGTCAAACCGGCTCCGGTCCTCCGCCAGGTCAATTCCGTCCGCGCTCGTGCCCAGAATCCGGATTCCCTTCCGGTCCAGTGCGTTCGCCAGCCGGATCGCGGTCTGCCCGCCAAAGGCCACGACCACGCCTTCCGGCTTCTCCACGCTGATCACCCGGAGCACATCCTCCTCCGTCAGCGGCTCGAAATACAGCCGGTCCGCCGTGTCATAGTCCGTGGACACGGTTTCCGGGTTATTGTTGATGATCACCACGTCATATCCGAGTTCCCGCAGCGTCCATACGCAGTGCACACTGGAATAGTCGAACTCGATGCCCTGACCGATGCGGATCGGTCCGGATCCCAGCACGACCATCACCGGCCGCCCGCTCCTGGGCAGCGCCCTTGATTCGCACTCCCCGTCCTCGAATGTCCCGTAGAAATACGGTGTCTCCGCGTCAAACTCCGCCGCGCAGGTATCCACCATCCGGTAGCTTTCCTGCGCCTTCGGCAAATCCGTCCGTCCGCTCAGGCGGGTCAGGGCCGTGTCCGGATACCCGAGGCGCTTGCCTTCCAGGTACTTTTCATCGCTCATGCCGCCCGCGATGTCCGCCTCGTATTTCGCAAGGCGCAGCATCTTATTCAGGAAGAAGCGGTCAATCCGCGTGATTTCGTGAATCTCGTCCACGCCGACCCCGGCCTTCAGCGCCTCGAAAATCGTGAACAGCCGCCAGTCATCCACGCGCGCCAGCCGTTCCCGGATCGGCGTTTCGTCCATCGCGTCCCGGTTCAAGGTGTCCTGCCCGATCTCCGCGCCGCGCACTGCCTTCAACAGCGCCATCTCAAACGTCGGCGCGATCGCCATGACCTCGCCGGTCGCCTTCATCTGCGTGCCCAGCGTCCGTGACGCGTTCACAAATTTGTCAAACGGCCACTTCGGCATCTTGACCACCACATAGTCCAGCGTCGGCTCAAAGCACGCGCAGGTCCGTCCGGTCACCTCGTTCTTGATTTCGTCCAGCGTGTATCCCAGCGCGATCCGGGTTGCCACCTTGGCAATCGGATATCCCGTCGCCTTGCTGGCCAGCGCCGAGGACCGGCTCACCCGGGGGTTCACCTCAATCACCGCGTACTCAAAGCTGTCCGGATTCAGCGCGAACTGGCAGTTGCACCCGCCCACGATGCCCAGCGCGGAAATGATGTCCAGGCTCGCGCTGCGCAGCATCTGATATTCTTTGTCGGACAGCGTCAACGCCGGCGCCACGACCACGGAGTCACCGGTGTGTACGCCCACAGGGTCCACGTTTTCCATGGAGCAGACGGCAATCACGTTCCCCGCGCTGTCACGCATGACCTCAAACTCAATTTCCTTCCACCCGGCCACGGACCGCTCGATCAGCACCTGCGTGATCGGGCTCAGCTTCAGCCCGTTCTCCGCGATCTCCCGCAGGGTCTTCTCGTCGGGCGCGCTGCCGCCGCCCGCGCCGCCCAGCGTGTACGCCGGCCGCACGATCACCGGGTATCCGATTTCATTGGCGATCCCCACGGCTTCCTCCACCGTGGTCGCGATCCCGGAGGGAATCACCGGCTGACCGATCGCGTTCATCGTGTCCTTGAATGCCTTCCGGTCCTCCGCCTTCTCGATCGCCTCGGCGTTCACGCCGATCAGGCGCACATTGTGCTTCTCCAGGAATCCCTCTTCCCGCAATTGCATGGCCAGCGTCAGCGCCGTCTGTCCGCCCAGCCCGGCCAGCAGGCTGTCCGGCTGTTCCTTTTCGATCACGCGCTTGAGCGTCCGCACCGTCAGCGGCTCCAAATAAATTTCGTCCGCCAATGCCTGATCCGTCATGATCGTCGCGGGATTGGAGTTTACCAGCGCAACCCGCACGCCCTCCTGCCGCAGCACGCGGCACGCCTGCGCGCCGGCGTAGTCAAACTCCGCCGCCTGGCCGATCACGATGGGACCGGAGCCGATCATCAGCACTTTTTTGATCCGTTCATCCTTCGGCATCGGTCCACTCCCCTTTCTCCATCAGCGCACAGAATCGGTCAAACAGGTATTCCGTATCCCGCGGTCCCGCGCAGGCTTCCGGATGGAACTGCGTCGTGAAGGCCTTCAGCGTCGGATAATCAATTCCCTCGCAGCTCCCGTCATTCGCGTTCACAAACCGTGCCTCGCCCACGGGCAGCGTTTCCTGCTTCACCGCGTATCCGTGGTTCTGGCTGGTAATCCAGGTCCGCCCGGTCTTCAGATCCTTGACCGGCTGATTCGCGCCCCGGTGCCCGAATTTCATTTTTTCGGTCTCCCCGCCCACGGCCAGCGCCGTCAGTTGATGCCCGAGACAGATCCCGAACAGCGGCACCTTCCCGAGCATCTTTCCGATCTCCGCGATGCACCCGGTGTTCTCCGCCGGGTCGCCCGGCCCGTTCGACAGCATGATGCCGTCCGGCTCCAGCGCGAGCACTTCCTCCGCTTTTGTATTCGCCGGCAGCACAATCACCTCGCACCCCCGCCGGTTCAGCTCCCGGATGATATTTCTCTTCGCGCCGTAGTCCATCAACGCGACCCGGAATTTTTTCTCCCCGGTCGCCGAATATTCCTCCGGAAAAGCGCAGGTCACTTCATTCACCACGCCCTGCACCTGATACCCGCGAATTTCATCCATGTCCGCCGGCAGTTCCATGCAGATCCGCGCGTTCATCACGCCTTCCTTCCGGATGCGCCGGGTAATCGCCCGCGTGTCCACGCCCGCGATCGCGGGAATCCCGTTCTGCTTCAGGTAGTCCCGCAGCCGGCCTTCGCACCGGAAATTGGACGGCTCGTCGCACACTTCGTGGACCACGTATCCCCGCACCGCGCTCTTCCCCTCAAAGTCCGCGGGAATCACGCCGTAATTGCCGATCATGGGAAAGGTCTGCATCACGATCTGCCCGGCATAGCTTGGATCCGTCAGCGTTTCCAGATATCCGCACATGTTCGTGGTGAACACCAGTTCACCAGTTTTCTCCACCGGCGCGCCAATGCTTTCCCCGGAGAAGATCGTCCCGTCCGCCAGCACCAGGTAGGCTCTTTCCATCCGCGTTTCTCCTTTTCATTTCATAAAAACAGCTGGAACCCGGGGTCCCTCAGCCCAGGATTCCCAGATGTTCCAGCAGGATTTTCAGCCCGATCAGAATCAGCACAATGCCGCCGACAAGTTCCGCCCTCTTTTGCAGTTTTTCGCCCACCACACGGCCCAGCGCCACGCCGACCGCGCTCAGCACAAAGGTCACCGATCCGATGATGATCAGGCTCTGCGTAAGGTTCACCTCCATGAACGCGAAGGTGACGCCGGTAATCAGCGCGTCAATGCTGGTCGCCACCGCCAGCGGCAGCATGGTCCGGAATGAAACATCGTCATTCATGTTCTCGCTCTCGCCGCTCAGCGCTTCCCGGATCATGTTCCCACCGATCAGCGCCAGCAGGATAAACGCGATCCAGTGATCCACGCTTTCCACAAGTCCCTTGAACTCCGCGCCGACCAGATATCCGATCAGCGGCATCAGGATCTGGAAAATCGCGAAATACGCCGCGATAATCATCGCCTTGCCGATGCTCTTCTTCGGCATGGTCAGTCCTTTGCAAACAGACACCGCAAACGCGTCCATCGCCAGACCGACGCCGATCAGAAATACGTCCGCCAGTGACATGAACTCAACCCCCAGTGTATTTCCTTGCTTTCCGCTTCGCCGCACCATTGCGGAAAGCCTTTGCAATTATACATGAAAGCCCTCACAAAAGCAATCTGCAGAATGTATTTTCAAAGCACCATTTCACACAGGAAAAAGGGGCTGCCTTCCGGCAGCCCCCAAAGCCACAGACTGATCAGTCCTTCGCGGTAAACGCCTTGACCAGCGTCATCACAAACGCGATCAGGTAAAACGCGATGCCCACGCAGGAAATGTACAGGGACGTTTTCTCCGCCGCGGGATAGTTCACGGGAATAAACCAGATATCCGCCGCGGGATCCAGCCGTTTCAGCACGAAGAAGCAAATCGCGCCGATCAGCGCCAGTCCGCCGCCCACGATGAACACATCCCGCAGGAAGCCGGGCAGGCTCTTTCCGGCATACGCCACCACGGAGAGCGCCAGCAGGGCGATCACGGTCAGCACCGGTACCTCCCAGGACAGGATGGACTTGGACGGATAAATCACGCCCGAAACAATGTAGAGCACCAGCCCGACCACCGCGGCACACACCGCGATCCACGCAATCAGGCTCTGTTTTTTCGTTCTTGCCATCTTACTTGACCTCCTTCCGGGTGAAGAATTTCGCCTTAAGCGCCAGCAGCAGCGAGATCAGCGCCAGCGCGGCACAGACCCACGTACCGCCCTTATAGGCCAGACGCCACCAGGTCTGCACTTCCTCGGTATGAGTGGTCTCATTGACACCGTTGAGCGCCGCGGAATTCGCCAGCGAATACAGCAGACGGTGAATGTCTTCCTTGATCGCCAGCAGCATCTCCCGGTCGCCGCTCAGCGCCTCGGCGCTCCAGTAATCCACGCTCGCGCCGAATCCGCAGAACGCGGTCGTGCCGTTGAGGATGGACTCCTTCGGCATCGCCCTCAGGGACACGCCGGTGAAGTCCGTCACATTATATCCGCGGAATCCCCACTCGCCCATCATGATGTTCGTAATCAGGCTCACGTTCGCCGACGGAGCCACAGCGCCGACACGGTTGTAGGATGTCATCACGCCCAGCGCGCCCGTGGTGTAGGTGTCCGCCTTGCTTTCATCCGCCTCGAAGGATGCGGGCTTGCCCTTGGCCTCAAAGGCCTGCTGCAGGTTGCGCAGTTCCAGCTCGCGGGCTTTCTGTTCATTCATGAACACCGCCACGCCGCTGCGGTTGGTTTCCTGATCGTTGAACGCGGCGTGCTTGATGTTCACCAGCGTGCCCTTGCTCTGGGCGCCCTGCGTCACCGCACTGCCGGTGTATCCGGACAGCACCGGATCCTCGGAATAGTACTCCACCGCGCGCCCGTTGTACGCATTGCGGTGAATGTTCATCGCCGGACCGATCATGATCGGCAGTCCCAGCACCAGCGTGGACTCGCCGAGAATCAGTTCGCCGTTTTCATACTGCAGTTCCTTGTTCCAGCTGTACGCCAGGTTCACGGGCGACGGCGCCACGCGCGTGCCGCTGTCATAATCCGCGGCATCCTCATACGCCACGCCCTGATAGGAACCTTCGTTCAGATAGTGGGAGTCAGACCCGCCCGGGCCGTCATCCGCGCCGCTCTGGTTGAATCCGACGGACGGAATCGCCGCGATGTTGTGGAACGCGTTCACCGCGAAATCCAGGAATTCCTGCACGGTCACCTTGTTGACCAGCTCTTCCCAGCGCTCGTCGTCATAGTCCGCGCCCTTCAGGTCGTTGATGGTCAGCTCGGAGGTCGTGTCCCCGAAGACCAGGTCACTCACATCGTCATCGGTCTTGATGGTATACAGATCACTCTTGAGCAGTTCCGCCAGCCGGTCTTCCGCCGCCAGCCCGTCATACTTCTTCGGGAAGGTGCCGTTCCAGTCGCTCCGGCTGAAATAGGTCACCGTGTCCGGCATGAAGTAATTCAGATCCATGGCATAGTCGCCTTCGGTCAGCTGGTTGACGATCTTTTCGCCCGTAGAGGCCACGGAGAAGGTCTCCGCGTCCACTTCACCGTCCCACTCCCAGGTGTAGGTCCGGGCGGCGTCGCCCTCGGCCGTCATGCCGTCTTCCACGGTCTTGCCCTGCGCCGCCAGCACGTTATTCAGCGCGTCATGCGCGTCCGTGCCCAGCGCGAAGTAGTACGTGCCCGGATCCACAATGAAGGTGCCCGCGCCCGCCGTGTCATAGCTTGCCAGCAGGCTCATATCCACATTCATGGTGATGGTCTGGCTCGCGCCCGGGTCCAGCGTTTCGGTCTTCTCGTAGTTCATCAACTGGATGGCCGCCTTCTCCACGCCGTTTTCCTTGTCATAGTCGGTGTACGGTACGGAGGAGTACAGCTCAATCACGGACTTCCCGGCCACGTCGCCGGTGTTCTTGACCGTCACGGTCACCGACGCGGTCTTCTTGTCCTCTGCGATCTCGACCGTGTCCAGCGTCTGCTCAAACGTGGTGTAGCTCAGGCCGTATCCGAAGGGATACACCACCTGATCGGTGTACACCCACTCGCCGTCTTCCGTGGCGGCGGTGCCGTCCGCGGCGGCATAGGTGCCGGCCGAGGCTTCCAGCCCGCCGTTGCCCAGCACGATATCCGCGTACCGGGTCTCGTAGTACCGGTACCCGGTGTAAATGCCTTCCGCCTCCACGAGGTAGGAGTTCACATTCTCTTCCGCGTCGAAGTCCGCCGCGTTCGTCCACGGGATATCCCCCGCGCTCTGCATGGCGGGATCCACCGCGGTGTTCGCCGCCATGGTGTCGCCCAGATACGCCGACGGGCTGACCGTACCGTTCAGCACGTCCGCCACGCCGTAGAATCCGTAGGCGCCCGGGAAACCGATCCACACAATCGCGTCGATGTCCGGGTCATTCTTCAAATTGCCGATTTCCATCGGGTTCACGGCGTTGACCAGCACGATGACCTTGTCAAAATTGGCCTTCGCCTCGTCGATCATTTCCATTTCCTCGTCGGACAGGCCGAGGATGTTCCCGGTCACGGTGTGCACGCCCTCCGCCAGGCCTTCCGCGCCGGCGACATAATTCGCGCCCTCGGATCCGGGACGGCCCACCACCACGATCGCCGCGTCGGCGTAGTCCGCGTAATCCTTCCGGAAGTCCGCGTTCAGCGCCAGCAGTTCATCCATCGTAAACTCGCAGGGGTCGGTATAACTCGTCACTTCCGCGTATTCCGGAATGATGCCGCCGCCGAAGCGCGGCTTGGTCCATTCCTTGTCCGAGAAATACTTCTCGTACGCGGCCACCGTGTTCGGATTCAGCTGGAATCCGCGCTCGGTAAAGCAGTCCGTGATCGTCACGGTCGCGTTGCCGTCCGTGATCGACCCGCCGGAAGAACCGTACACCGGCGCGTAAGAGCGCACGCCCAGCATCGTGATCTTCGCGTCCGCCGCGATGGGCAGCGCGCCGTTCTCGTTCTTCAGCAGGGCAACGGTCTCCTGGGATTCGCGGATCGCGAATTCCTTCAAACCCTCAAAGGCCTCCTCCGCCGTCTTCCAATTGCTTTGATAGTTCCACGCGCTCCCGTCCTCGCCGTCGGTGGTCACAACCACCTGACTGCGCGTGTTGTAGAACGCGTCCACGGAGGTGCGGTACGTCTCGAGAATGTTCCCCGCGGTCATGCAGACCGCCAGAAGGAAAGCAAATACGAGCGTCAGCCCCCTCCACAGTCGGGTTGACTTGAACATGGAATCCCTCCCTTTGAAAAAATAATGAAATTATCCCGATAACCGGTCATATCCCCGGTCCTTTCGACCCATATTTTACAAAAGCTGAACATTCGTGTCAAGTCAGCCCGTCTGTCTGGTTTTGCGATTCTGCCTACGCTGTTGCAAATTTCCCCTGATTCCTTTATAATAAAAGGTAATTCAGGATATGGTATGGGAGGATGAACGATGGACTACGTTTTCATGATGGACAGCGACAGTGACCTGCCCTTTGACCTCAAGGAAAAATACGATATTCCCGTGGTTTATATGCCTTATTCGCTCGACGGCAAAGAATATTTCGACGACCTCGGGCAAACCATCAACCATAAGGATTATTACGACCGGATGCGTGCCGGCGCGTTGCCCGTCACCTCCGCCCTGAATGAGGAAAACTATCTGGAATATTTCGATCCGATCCTGAAGGAGAAGGATCTTCTCTTCGTCGCCTTCTCCAGCAAGCTTTCCTCCACCATTCAGGCGGTGTATTCCGCGCGGGAAAAGCTGCTCGAAAAATATCCGGACCGCAAGTTCATCGTCGTGGACACGCTTTCCATCTCCACGCCCGTGGTTGTTCTCGCGCTCAAGGCGCATGAAAAATACCGCGCCGGCGCCCCGATTGAAGAAGTCGCCGCGTGGCTGGAGGAAAACAAACTTCGCGCCCAAGCGTGGTTTACCGTGGATGACCTGAAATATTTAAAGCGCGGCGGGCGCATCTCCCCCATGGCGGCAGCGATGGGCTCCATGCTCGATATCAAGCCGGTCATCACCGAGTCCCGCGAGGGCACCCTTGTGAACGTTGATAAAATCCGCGGCCGGAAAAAGTCCATCACCTATCTGGCGGACAAGTTCTTTGAAAACGAGCCGGATCATTCCGCCCTCGTCATTCTGCTTCACGCCGACGCGCCGGACGATGCCGCTGCCCTGAAGGACATGATCCTCACCCGGGATCCGTCCCTGAATGTCCGCGTCGACAATGTCGGTCCCGTCATCGGCGCCCACTGCGGCCCGGGCACCCTGGCCGTGACCTTCATGGGCCGGGAGCGCACCGTGTAAAAGGCATTTTAAAAGGAGCATCTCGTCTGAGATGCTCCTTCTTTTTATGCCTCGCAGTAATGTTTCCGGATGTACCCGTCCAGATTCCCGTACTCGCTCACGAGAATGCTTTCAATCCCGAGATGCTTCATCACCCCGAGCAGGATGCAGATTCCGTGCACCACGATATCCGCGCGGCTCGGCTGCAGACCCTCCAGCGTCAGCCGTTCCTCCACGCTCATGTTCGCCAGCCGCTGACCGATCCCGCGGATTTCGCCCTCCGTCATCCGCGTGCCATGCATGAAGGTCCGGTCCGTCCACCGAATCCCCTTCACGATCGCCGCCAGCGCGGTAAATGTGCCGCCGGTGCCGATCCACGTGTCCGGCACCTCGCACGCCTCCCAGCTGTCCGCGAGAATCCCTTCCGCGGCGGCCTCCACCGCCGCCATATCCTCCGCCCGCTCAATCGTCAGAATCTGATACAGCCGCACCGCGCCCATCTGGCAGCTCAGCGCCCGGTCAATCCTTGCGCCCTCGCCGATCACCAGCTCCGTGCTTCCGCCGCCGATATCAATCACGCCGCGGCTTCCGGGTCCGGGGGCGACCTCCGTCGCGCCCAGAAAACTGAGCACCGCTTCCTCCTCGCCGGTAATGATCTCCGGCTCCGCGCCGGTCTTCTCCCGCAGAAGGCTCAGGAATTCCTCCCCGTTCCGCGCGTCCCGGCTGGCGCTGGTCGCGAATACGCGCAGCTCGTCCACGCCGATCCTCCGGGCGCTCTCCGCCATGCGCGCGACGGCTCCGGCGGTCTTTTCCATGCTTTCCCGGCTCAGGTTCCGCCTTTCATCCAGCCCGGCAAACAGGCGCGTCCCCTCGCGGTCCCGTGTCAGCCGCCGGAATGTCGTTCCTTCCGCCTCTGCCACCAGCATCCTTACCGAATTGGACCCGATCCCGATCACCGCAACCCGTTTCACATCGCGCCTCCTGTTCCGCTTTAGTCCGCCATCTCGTCCATCAGGATCTTCAGCTCGTCCTCCGTGTAGGCGTACAGCGCCTCCGGATTGGAAAACTGGAACCGGATATCATCTTTGTTCATGAAAGAGTAATTGGTCATCGCGCTGGACACGATATAGTCCTCCGTGCCCACCTCGCTCAGCTTCGCGTTCATCTCCGTGTTTTCTTCCTGCGTCCGCGTCAGGGTCACGCGCAGAGCGCTTTCCTTCTCCCGGCTCTCGTTCAGCTGTCCGCACAAAAGCCCGTAAATCACGCCGAACACAGCCAGCATCCCCGCCACTACCAGCAGAAAGCCTCTTTTGTTCATCGTCTTTTGCATCCGCGCACCCCTCCTTTCGCAGGCGTTTCCTGTTTATTTCGACATATACCCCCGGATTCCCTGCATTATTTCTCACATGCTCAACACTGTGAACATATCCAGCTGGTTGCTCTCACTCATGCCGTTCAATGCCCCGTGCGCGCGCAGCAGCTCGATCGTACTGTTCCCGACCTTCCCGCGGATCTTCAGATCCTCCACGGACAGGAACGGCCCGTCCTTCCGCGCCTCCACAATCGGGATTGCGGCGCTCTCGCCCAGCCCGTTCAAACTCGTGAACGGGCACCGGATATCCCCGCCCTCGATCCTGAATCTCGTCACATCGCTCTTGTACAGGTCCACCGGCAGGAAGTGAATCCCCCGCTGGTTCATCTCCAGCACCAGCTCCAAACAGGTCGCGATTTCCTTGTCCTTCGCCGTCGGCTTATCCATCCCGCGGATCTGGGCGATCCGTCCTTTCAGCGTTTCCACGCTCAGGATCATCGTCCCCGCGTCAAACCCGTCCCCGCGCACGGTGAAGTACGCGCAGTAATACGCCAGCGGCTCATGCAGCTTGAACCACGCCACGCGCAGGCTCATCGTGACATACGCCACGGCGTGCCCCTTCGGGAACATGTACTTGATCTTCTTGCAGCTGTTCAGATACCACTCCGGCACCTGCGCGTCGACCATGGCCTTCTCCATCTCGGGCTTCAGTCCCTTGCCCTTCCGGACGCTCTCCATCGTCGTGAACGCCATCTTCGGCGCGACTCCGCGGGTGATCAGATAGTTCATGATATCGTCACGGCAGCACACGCATTCGCTCAGCGTCGCCCATCCTTCGGCGATCACCTCCTGCGCGTTGTTCAGCCACACGTCCGTGCCGTGGCTCAGTCCGGAAATCCGGATCAGCTCCTCCATGGTTGACGGCCGGGTCTGCATCAGCATGCCGCGCACGAAACCCGTGCCGAATTCCGGCACGCCGTATGTCCCCGTCTCACACATCAGGTCGCCATTCGTCAGTCCCAGCGCCGCGGGAGAGGTGAACAGGCTGCGCACGCCGGGATCGTCCAGCGGCACGTCCTGGAAATAAATCCCCGTCAGCTTTTCCAGCTCATGCATCATCGTCGGGTCATCATGCCCGAGGCAGTCCAGCTTCACCAGAATGTCATGCATGGAGTTGAAGTCGAAGTGCGTCGTCGTAAAGTCACTCTCCAGGTCATCCGCCGGATGCTGCACCGCCGTGAACTCACAGATGTCGTATTCCTGCGGCACGACAACCATGCCGCCCGGATGCTGCCCGGTCGTCCGCTTCACGCCCGTACACTCCATCGCCAGGCGCGTCTTTTCCGCGTTCCCGGCCTGAATGCCCCGGTCCTCCAGATAGTGGATGGCATATCCGTACGCGGTCTTGTCCGCGAGACCGGAGATCGTGCCCGCGCGGAACACGTGATCATGTCCGAACAGTTCTTCCACATAGTGGTGCGCCTTATTCTGATATTCGCCGGAAAAGTTCAGGTCAATATCCGGCACCTTGTCGCCCTCAAATCCGAGGAACACCTCGAACGGAATATCGAATCCGTCCTTCGTCAGCGGCTTTCCGCACTGCGGGCAGTTCCGGTCCGGCAGGTCCACCCCGACGTGATACTTCGTCCGGTCCACATCGAAAAATCCCTTCCGGCAGTGCGCGCACCGGTAATGCGGCGGCAGCGCGTTCACCTCGGTGATGCCGCACATCCGCGCCACCAGGCTCGATCCGACGGATCCGCGGCTGCCGACCAGATACCCGTCCTGCAGGGACCGGCTCACCAGCCGCTCCGCGATATTGTACAGCGTGCAGTATCCGTATCCGACGATGGACTTCAGTTCCTTCTTCAGCCGGGCTTCCACGATCTCCGGCAGCGGATCCCCGTACATCTCCCGCGCCGTCTGCCAGCTCATCCGCTGAATATTGTCCTCCGCGTCGTCCCAGTAGGGCTGGAATGTATCCTCCCCCTTCGGATGCTTGGGAAACAGCGACATCGGCTCCACCATGTCCGCGATCATCCGCGGATTGTCGATCACGACCTCCCGCGCCTTCTCCGCGCCCAGATAGCTGAATTCCTCCAGCATCTCGTCCGTGGTCTTGAAATACAGCGGCGGCTGATTGTCCGCGTCCGCGAAATCCATGCCCGCCTGAATCACCGCCCGTCCGACCGCGTCCTTCGGGTCCAGGAAGTGCACGTCCCCCGTGGCGACCACGGGCTTTCCCATCTTCTCGCCCAGCCGGACGATCACCCGGTTCAGCTCCCGCAGATCCTCCTCGGTCTTCACATACCCGTCCCGCAGCAGGAACGCGTTATTTCCGATGGGCTGAATTTCCAGATAGTCATAGAAGGAGGCGATCTCCATCAGCTTCTCTTCGTTCTCCCCGGCCAGCACCGCGCGGAACAGCTCGCCCGCCTCGCAGGCGCTGCCCAGAATCAGTCCCTCCCGGTGCGCGCTGATTTCAAAGCGCGGCATATGCGGATGTCTGTGGAAATGCTCCAGATGGCTGATCGATACCAGCTTGTTCAAATTCACCAGCCCGGTCCGGTTCTTCGCCAGCAGAATAATGTGCCAGCTCTCCCCGATGGCCCCGCCGCGCAGGCACCGGTTCAGATCCCTCAGCGTGCGGATCTCCGGGTTCTGCTCCCGCGCGTCGTCCATCATCCGCTTCAGGCATTTCGCGGTCGCCGTCGCGTCATGCACGGCGCGGTGCGCGTTCTTCAGGCTCACGCCCAGGTGCTTACACAGCGCCCCCAGCCGGTAGGACTTGAGCTCGGGATAAATCTTCCGCGCGAAGGTCAGCGTGTCCATCACCGGGCAGTTCATTTCCATGCCCAGCCGCTTCAGTTCCGTGCGCAAAAGCGCCGCGTCAAAGCTGGAGTTATGCGCCGCGATCGGGCAGTCCCCGATGAATTCCATCAGTTTCGGCAGGGCTTCCTCCGCCTTCGGCTGCCCCGCGAGCATGGTATCGCTGATCCCGGTCAGTCCGACAATCTTCTCCGGCACCGGTTCCCCGGGATCCACCAGCATCTCAAACTCGTCCTCAATCCCGTTCTTCCCCAGTTTCACCGCGCCGATCTCGATGATCCTTGCCCGCGCGGTGTTCAGCCCCGTGCTTTCAAAGTCCAGCACGACAATCGGGCTGTCCAGATTCCGGTCGTCCGCGCGCTCCACAATCGGCCGCTCGTCAATCAGGTATCCCTCGCATCCGGGAATCAGCTTGATCTTCCCCTTCGCCGCCCGGAACGCGGCCGGAAAGCTCTGCAGCACGCCGTGGTCGGTCACCGCGACCGCGGGATGCCCCCACGCGATCGCGCGCTCAATCAGCTTTTCCGCCGGCGTCAGCGCGTCCATCGTGGACATGTTCGTGTGCATGTGCAGTTCCACGCGCTTCTCGTCCGCCGTGTCCTCCCGGGTCTCCTTTTCGGTTTCCATGAGATCCCGGATCATGATGGACAACTCGTGCGAATAATTGTCCCACTGGCATTCCCCGCGCACGATCACCGCCATGCCCTCTTTGATCCGGTTCACCTTGGCCATCACGGCCTCCCGCTCCTCGGGCGTGATCGGGGCCTGCTCCGCGTCATCGCCCTTGCGCGTCCGCGGGCGGTACCGCAGGAAGGTCTTGCACATCACGGAGCTGGTGTAGTCCGTCACGGCGAAGGAAACCAGCAGGGTTTCCCCGCCCTTCAGCTCGCGGGTTTCGAGCATGAACACCTCGCCATGCACGACCACGAGCCCGCTCTCCGCCGTCAGCTCCTTGATCTCCACCGGCCGGTCCACGATCGCGCGGCCCAGAATCGTCCGGGAATTCTGCGCGCCCCGCCCGGTCTCCGCTCCGCGCGCGGCAGGAGTCTTCTTTTCAGTTTTCTTTTCGCCGCCTTTTTCGGCTGCCTTTCCGGCATCCTCGCGGCTCACCGGCGGCAGGCTCACGACCCGGCTCTGCCGTTCCGCGCGCATCCTGGCCAGCCGTGCCTCCCGGTCCCCGGTCACCGTCGCCTCAATCACAACCTCCGCGGTGAATATTTCCCGGATCGCGATCCCCAGCCGATTCAGCACATTGTTCCTGGTGGCGTACGCCATGGAAAACTCGTCCGGAAAGGTCAGCGTGATCTGCCCGTTCTCCGCGCGCCAGTCAATCTGATCCAGAAACGGGATCATGCCCGGATAATTCCGCCGCAGAAAATCGGTCAGCACCTGCCGGTACTGCCCCGGGTCCCGCAGAAAGTCTTCCTTCAACGCGGGGCTCACCACGCGCACGGCAATTTCATGCCCGGCAAACACGCTCCGGAGCGTCTTTTCCAGCCCCAGAAACGCGCTTTCCCCGCACAGCACATCGCTCTGAAACGTAATATAGGTTTTTTGAGTGGATTTGACATAGGTTACCCTCGGCGCGGACAAATGCCCTGCCAATTCCGGCACCTCCCGCGCAATCCGGGCCATCAGATCCTCATAGCTCATTCCTTCACTCGCTCCGCCGCAATCTCCCTCGCCCGCGCGATCAGAATCTCCGCCAGATCGCCTTCCACCTTTTCCGGCTCGCGCCCGCGCATAAACAGCACGCCGCTTCCGTTCTTCCCGCCGGCAATCCCGACATCCGCTTCCTTGCCCTCGCCGATGCCGTTCACCACGCATCCCATCACCGCGACCTTCAGCGGCACGGTGATATCGCTCAGCGCCTTCTCCACCTTCGCGCCGATCTCCGCCACCGGGATTCCGGTCCGCCCGCAGGTCGGGCAGGCAATCAGCTGCACCCCGCGCCGGCGCAGATCCAGCGCCCGCAGGATGTCCCATCCGGCCGCCGCCTCCGGCACCGGATCCCCGCTCAGGCTCACGCGGATGGTATCACCGATGCCGTCCAGCAGCAGCGCGCCAATCCCGATTGCGCTCTTCACCGTGCCCTGTCCGGGCAGCCCGGCCTCCGTCACGCCCACATGCAGGGGATAGTCGCATCTTTCATGCGCCAGCCGGTACGCCTGCACCGTCAGATGCACGTCGCTGCTCTTCATGCTCAGCACGATGTCCTCAAACCCGGCCTTCTCCAACAGCCGCGCGTGTCCCAGCGCGCTCTCCACCAGGCATTCCGCCGTCGGCCCGCCGTATTTTTCCAGCAGATCCTTCTCCACGCTTCCGCTGTTCACGCCGATCCGGATCGGAATATGATGCGCCTTCGCGCAGTCCGCCACCGCGCGCACGCGGTCCTCCCCGCCGATGTTGCCGGGGTTGATCCGCATCTTCGCGATGCCGTTTTCCATGGCTTTCAGCGCCAGCTTGTAGTCGAAGTGGATGTCCGCCACCAGCGGCACCGGGCTTCCGTCCACCAGCGTCCGCACCGCCTCCGCGCACTTCTCGTCATATACGCTCACGCGCACAATGTCGCACCCGGCGTCCGCCAGCGCGCGGATCTGCGCAAGCGTCTTCTCCGTGTCCCGGGTGTCGGTGTTCGTCATGCTCTGCACCAGCACGGGGTTCCCCCCGCCCAGCTTCAAATTCCCGACCTGTACTGTTCTCGTCATACTCTTACCTCAGCAAATTCCCGATATCCTTGAATGTCAGCACAATCATCAGCGCGAACAGCACCGCCATTCCCGCCAGATGCACCATCGCTTCCTTTTCCGCCGGCACGGGCTTCCCGCGCGCCACCTCAATCAGCCCGAACACCAGCCGGCTCCCGTCCAGCCCGGGAATCGGCAGCAGGTTCATCAGCCCGAGATTGATCGAAATGGAAATCAGCATCTCCAGGAATGCCTGGAATCCGCCCGCCGCCACCTGCGTGCTCACGGTGGAAATAATCCCGACCGGCCCGGAGGTCTGATCCAGCCCCTCGCCCGTGGTCACCAGGTTCTTCAGCGCGTTCAGAATCAGCCCGCTCGCGTTCCAGCAAAGCTCCGCACTCGCCTTCATCGCGTCCCACAGCGTCGCCCGCGTGTACTCGACGCGGTACCTTCCGGCGATCATCACGCCGATCATCATCCGTCCTTCTTCCTCATCCCACCGAGGTGTCAGGGACAGTTCCTCCGTTTCCTCTCCCCGGCGCACAACCAGCCGCAGGGGCTCATCCCCCTCCTGATACGACCCGATCGCATTCAGCAGGGTCTCCGTCGTCCCGTCCAGCATGTTCTCACCGTTGATCGACTCAATCACGTCCCCGGCTTCCAGCCCCGCCTCATACGCGGGCCCCGCGGCCGTGACCTCGCTGATGTACGGATCCACGCCGGTCACGGTGCCGATGCCGTTCACCCAGTAATACCCCGTCGCCAGCACGAAGGCCAGCACGAAGTTCATCATCGGGCCCATCAGGATCGTGAACAGCCTCTTCCACACATTCTGGTTCGGAAACAGCCGCGGATCGTCTTTCTCAATCTTCTCCACGGAGTCTTCCCCGTAGAACGCGCAGTACCCACCCAGCGGAATCAGCCGCACGGAAAACTGTGTCTCATACTTCCGGCTCTTCCATCCGATCAGCTTCGGGCCGAACCCGACGGAAAACTCGCTCACGGGGATCCCCATCGCCCGCGCGGCCCAAAAGTGCCCCATCTCGTGCACCACAATCAGAATCGCCAGCAGCAGCACCGCCACCAGAATGTATAATAGACTCATCTCTCTCTGACTACCTCCCGGGCCTTCCGGTCCGCTTCATAAATCTCGTCCAGACTGTCCGCCATCAGACCGCTCAGCTTGTCCAGCGCCCTCGCCACCAGGTCGTAAATCTCCCCGAAGGTGATCTCCTCCCGCAGAAAGGCGGCCACCGCCTCCTCATTCGCGCCGTTGAGCACGGTGCACGCCGCGCCGCCGGCCTTCAGCGCGTCCTTCGCCATCCGCAGGGACGGAAACTTCTCCTCGTCCGGCTCCTCGAAAGTCATCTTCCCGATTTGAAACAGATCCGGACCCTTCACGCCGGTCGTCATCCGCGCCGGATAGCTCATCGCGTATCCGATCGGCACCCGCATGTCCGGCGCGCCCAGCTGCGCCAGCACCGCGCCGTCCTCAAACTCGATCGCGGAGTGCACCACGCTTTCCGGATGCACAACCACCTGAATCCGGTCCTCCGGCATGTCAAACAGCCACCGGGCTTCCATGATCTCCAGCCCCTTGTTGAACATGCTCGCCGAGTCCACGGTGATCTTCGCGCCCATATTCCAGTTCGGGTGCTTCAACGCCTGAGACCGCGTCGCGGTCCGGATGCGCTCCTTCTCCCATGTCCGGAACGGCCCGCCGGATGCCGTCAACAGAATCTTCGTGGGCTTGTTCGCCCCCGCCGCCTGCAGGCACTGAAAAATCGCGCTGTGCTCGCTGTCCACGGGCAGAATCGGCTTTCCCGTTTTCTTCGCCAGATCCATCACCAGGTGTCCCCCGGTCACAAGGGCCTCCTTGTTTGCCAGCAGCACCTGTCGTCCTGCCTGCAGGGCGTCCATCACGCTCTGAAGGCCGGCAATCCCGACAATGCTCACCAGCACCTGATCCGCTTCCACCTCCGCCGCGGCGGCGTGAAGAGCTTCCGCCCCGCTCATCCACCGGCAAAAGCGCAAATCCTCCGGAATCTCGTCTTCCCGGATGCCGTCCATGAGTCCCGCCATCTCCGGTCGGAAGGTTCTCACCTGCTCAAACAGCTTCTCCCGGCTGCTCTTCGCCGTCAGCGCGGCCACCCGGTACTCCTCCGGATGCCTCGCGCAGATGTCCAGCGCCTGTGTCCCGATGGACCCGGTAGATCCCAGTATCGCGATTTTTTTCATTTCTTCATCCTTTCACATAAACAGCCGGAAACAGTACATCAGCACCGCCATGAACAGCACGCTGTCCAGGCGGTCCAGCATCCCGCCGTGCCCGGGAAACAGGTTGGAAAAATCCTTGATTCCGCTGTGCCGCTTCACGAGGCTCGCGAACAGATCCCCGATCTGCCCGACCACCCCGCCGAGCACGCCCAGCAGCAGGAATTCCCATCCCGTCGGCAGAAGCGCCATCGTCGCGGGCAGGCACACCGCCTTCGCGATCGCCCACACGATCATCGCCGCGGCCACGCTCCCGCACAGCCCGCCGATCGACCCGGAAATCGTCTTCTTCGGGCTCACGGCCGGACAGAATTTCTTTCCGCCCACCGCGCTGCCCACAAACAGCGCCATCATGTCCCCGACAAGCGGCACCGCGAAGGTCATCACCATTAGCACCACCTGTACGGCCTTCTGGCTCACGAGGCTCAACGCCACAAGGCACAACCCCGGCAGCACGACCGTCAGAATCGGCAGCGCGCTCAGGCTCAGGTCGATCAGGTCCGGCTGCTGCCGCCAGATCACGTTCACCTGCATGATAAACAGCGCCGCCGCCATCAGCGGGATAATCATCCGGGTTCCGAGCACCGCCGTCAGCGGCACGCTCCCGATCAGCACCAGCCACGCCGGCCAGGATACCACCCGGTGGCCCGCCAGGGTCAGCGCGTGGTATTCCTCCCATGTCGCAAACCCGATCGCCACCAGCGTCGCCAGCCCCATGCACCACCCCGGCAGGCATAACAGCACCACCAGCAGCGCCACCAGCAATGACCCGGTAATGACCCTCTGTCTCATCTCTCTCACTCCGTTCGTCCGCCATATCTCCGGTCCCGCGTCCCGAAAACTTCCAGGCACCTGTCATAGTCCGCCACCGTGAAGTCCGGCCACAGTTCCTCCGGAAACACGAATTCCGAATACGCGTTCTGATACAGCAGGAAATTGCTCAGCCGCATCTCCCCGCTTGTGCGGATCAGCAGATCCACATCCGCCTGCCCCGCGGTGTACAGCTCCGCGGCAAAAGCATCCTCATCAATCTCCTCCGGCCGGATTTCACCCCTCACCGCCCTCTCCGCCAGTTTTTTCGCCGCCCGCACGATCTCCGCGCGCGCGCCGTAGTTGATCGCGATGTTCAGGTTCAGCCCGGTGTTGTCCGCCGTGCGGCGTTCCGCCTCAATCAGCGCCTTCATTTGCTTCTCCGGCAGGGCATCCTTTTCGCCCATGATCCGGATCCGCACGTTCTTCTCATCCAGCTCGTCAATCTCGCTGGCAAAAAAGTCCAGCATCAGCTGCATCAGCGCGGCCACCTCGTCCGCGGGGCGCTTCCAGTTCTCCGTGGAAAACGCGTACAGGCTCAGTGACTCAATCCCCAGATCATCCGTGTGCCGGATAATCTCCCGCAGGGTTTCCGTCCCCTGCCGGTGCCCCCGGGACACGCTCAGCTTATGTTTCTTTGCCCACCGGCCGTTTCCGTCCATGATGATGGCCACGTGCCGCGGCAGTTTCTTCTCCGTTCCCATGATCTCCCCCGTATCGAAATCCCCCTCCGCTCTGTGAGGGGGATCGTGATTTCTCTGTCCGGTCAGACCGCCATGATTTCCTTTTCCTTCGCGGCGTACACGGCGTCCACATCCTTGATGGCCTGATCCGTGATCTTCTGCAGCTTCTCTTCCGCGTCGTGCTGATCATCCTCGGTGATCTCGCTGTTCTTCTTCAGCTTCTTGAACTGCTCCATCGCGTCCCGCCGGATAGCGCGCACGGCGACTTTTGCTTCCTCGCAGCCCTTCGCGGCCACCTTGGTCAGATCCTTGCGGCGCTCCTCGTTCAATTCCGGGAACACCAGACGGATCACCTTACCGTCATTGGAGGGGTTCAAACCCAAATCACTGGTCTGGATGGCCTTCTCGATGGGCGTGATCATCTTCGGCTCCCACGGAGCGATGACGAGCATCCGCGCCTCGGGCACGGAAATGTTCCCGACCTGGTTGATCGGGGTCGGCGTGCCGTAATAGTCGACCATGATCCGGTCAAGCACCTGCGGATTGGCGCGGCCGGCGCGAACGCTCTGCATTTCACGCTCATACACGGTGCGGGTTTTTTCCATCTTTTCCTTCGCGGTCTTCAGAATCTCGTCAATCATATCTCACTGCGCCTCCTTGTAAATAAAAATATAATCACTATGGTTTCAAATCCACGTGCTCGCGGTCCGTTGTAACCCGCTCTGTCTTCACTTCGTTCGCCAATCGCGGACAACTCTCGCATGGCACTCCGTAAACCGCTGCGGCTTCACTTCGCTCGCCGCAGTGGAACTCCGTGCTCAATTATACCGTTTTTTCCCTCTTCTGACAACACAAAAATCCCCGGACAGCATCTCGCCGTCCGGGGAACCCGATTTAATATTGAATTACACGCATCCGTGAACCAGCATCGCGTCCGCCACCTTCAGGAAGCCCGCGATATTCGCGCCGACCACATAGTTGTCCTTCGCGTCATACTCTTCCGCCGCGCTGTCGATCGCCGCGAAAATATTCTCCATGATGTCCTTCAGCTTGGCGTCCACCTCTTCGAAGGTCCAGCTCAGCCGCTGACTGTTCTGGCTCATTTCCAGCGCGGAGGTCGCCACGCCGCCGGCGTTCGCGGCCTTGCCGGGCGCAAACAGTACGCCCGCCTTCTGCAGGGCCAGGGTCGCTTCATAGGTGGTCGGCATGTTCGCGCCTTCCGCCACGGCGATGACGCCGTTCTCAATCAGTGCCTTCGCGCCTTCCTCGTCCAGCTCGTTCTGCGTGGCGCAGGGCAGGGCGATGTCGCACTTCACGGTCCAGATGCCGCGGCAGCCTTCAGTGTACACGGATCCGGGCACGCGCTCCGCGTACTCGCGGATGCGTCCGCGCTCAACTTCCTTGATCTGCTTGACCACATCAAGGTTGATGCCGTTCTCGTCCACCACATAGCCGTTCGAGTCGCTCATCGCGACGACCTTGCCGCCCATCTGGGTGATCTTCTGATTCGCGTAGATGGCCACATTGCCGCTGCCGGAGACGACCACGCGCTTGCCCGCGACGTCAATGCCGTGCTTGCGCAGCATCGCCGCGGTCAGATAGCACAGGCCGTAGCCGGTCGCTTCCGTCCGGGCCAGGGATCCGCCGTAGCTCAGACCCTTGCCGGTCAGCACGCCTTCATACAGGCCGGTGATCCGCTTGTACTGGCCATACAGGAAACCGATTTCCCGGGCACCGACGCCGATGTCGCCCGCGGGCACGTCGGTGTCCTTGCCGATATACTTGTACAGCTCGGTCATGAAGCTCTGGCAGAAACGCATCACTTCGTTATCGCTCTTGCCCTTGGGGTCGAAGTCACTGCCGCCCTTGCCGCCGCCGATCGGCAGGCTGGTCAGGCTGTTCTTCAGCACCTGCTCAAAGCCCAGGAACTTGATCACGCTCAGGTTGACGCTGGGATGCAGCCGCAGGCCTCCCTTGTACGGACCGATGGCGTTGTTATACTGAACGCGGTATCCGCGGTTCACCTGCACCTTGCCCTGATCGTCAATCCACGGCACGCGGAAGATGATCGCGCGGTCCGGCTCCACAAAGCGCTCCAGAAGACCCTTGTCCTCATATTCCGGATGCTTGTCAAACACGGGGCTCAGCGCTTCCAGCACTTCCTTCGCCGCCTGCAGGAATTCCTTTTCATGGGCGTTTCTCTTTTCCAGATCCGCATACACGCGGGCTACATAAGCATTCATGTTCATTCCCTCCTCATGTCATCCGCGTTCGGCGCGGTTACTAAGATATTATGAAAAAGGAAGCCTCCAAAATCAAGAGACTTCCTGTTCTTTCCGTGTTCTTTTAATCCTGTGTCAGCACGCCGGAGCTCATGTGCCAGACGCTGTCGGCGTAATTCACCGCCTCATTCTCATGCGTCACAATCAGCACCGCCGCGCCATTTTGCGCCGCCTCTCTCAGCATCCCGAGCACCTTCGCGGTATTCTCGTCGTCCAGATCCCCGGTCGGCTCATCCGCCAGCACCACCTCCGCGCCGCTCATCAGTGCCCGCGCGATGGCCATGCGCCGCAGTTCCCCGCCGGACAGTTCCGCCGGATAGCTGTCGGCCAGCCCCGAAATATCCAGCCGTTCCATCCACGCGTCCGCCTCGGATTCGTTCTTCGCCTGCCCGCGCATCATCCCCGGCAGCAGGATATTCTCCCGCACCGTCAGGGTCTCGACCGCGCTCCGCCCCTGCGGCACCACGGCAATCTTCTCGTTCCGCAGGCGGCTCAGTTGCTCATCGTCCAGCGCATACAGGTCGGTGCCGTCCAGCAGCACCTGTCCTTCCGTCGGCCGCAAAAGTCCCGCCAGCATGTTCAGCAGCGTAGTCTTGCCCCCGCCACTCCGGCCCATCAGCGCGACCGCCTTTCCGCCCTCCAGGCTCAGGCTCACCGGCTGCACCGCTTCAAAATTGTTCGCTTCCCCGGTTTTCCGGAAATACCTTTTCGAAATATTTTCCGCTCTCAGTTCCATCTCAGTTGCCCTCCCGCAGCACGGTGCCCGGGTCCACCCGGCTCAGTCTCCGGCTCGCCCCGGCGGACGCCAGCGACGCCACCGCCACGGTCACCAGAATCGTGCCCGCGGCCAGCGCCGCGATCGTCCCGATGCCCGGCATCAGGTACGGCAGCCCCAGACTGCTTTCAATCAGCGTCTTGAAGGAATACAGAATCGCGGCGGCCAGCACCACGCCGCACACGGCGCCCAGCAGGGCGCACAGCGCGGTCTCCTTCCGGATGATGCCCGCCAGCCGCTTCCGGCTCGCGCCCACGAGGCGCAGTACGGCAAACTCCCGCTTCCGCTCATTCGCCACCAGTGAGAAGGCAATCAGCAGCAGAATCACCGCCAACACCCACACGCATACAACCAGCACGCCGATCGTTCCGCTCACGCCGCTCAGCCCGTCCGATACGCCGCTCAGCATGTTCTTCGTCCGCACAGCCTGCGCCTTCTTGAATTTCTGAAGCACGTTGATCTGGTCCGCCACCTTCTGCGGGTCATATCCGTCCTTCACCTTGATGTAAATCGCGGAGATCACGTCCTCCGGATCGCCGTCAATCTGCAGATCATGCCCCATGTTCCGCGCGGCTTCGAGCAGAGTCCGCAGGGTGTCCATCGTGCAGTACACGCAGGTGTCCATCGCCGTGCCGGTTTCCTCCAGCCGCGCCGCCACCTTGCATTTCGTGTCATAGAAAATAATGTTCACTCCCACGTCCGCGTTCACGCGGCTGCCGACCACGACCTGCAAATTTTCCAGCTCCCCGCCATAGCTCTTCTGAATCCACGGCTGCACGGTGAAATCCGTCTCCGGGTCAAACCCGATCAATTGCACCGCCACGCTGCAGCAGCTCGCCCGCAGGGACGCCAGAAACAGCTGGGGCGAAATCTGCTCGACCCCCTCCAGCTTCGCGGCTTCCTCCAGCAGGCTTGCGTCCATGTAAAAATACCCGGTCGCGCCCTGCAGCAAAATTTCGTCCAGATTCACCTTGGATTTCGCGCTCACCGGCACAACGATCACGTCCGCCCCGAGCCGGTTCTCCAGGCTTTCCAGCCCGTTCCGCAGGGACAAAACGACCACGCTCCCGGCAAATACGCTCAGCGCCAGAAACGCGCACAGCGCGCTCAGCGCCAGCGTTCTCACCGGCTTGCGCTTCAGGTTCCGGATGGGCAATTGGCTGATTTTCATGTTTGACTGCTTCCTCCAGCTAACTCGCAAGCTCAATCCTTGAAATTTTCATTGATCACCTCGCGCGCGACCCGCCCGTGCTCCAGCACGATGGTCCGCTGCGCCGCCTCGGCGACCTCCGGGTCATGGGTCACGACGATCAGGGTTGTGCCCTCCCGGTGCAGCTGAGCAAACAGGTCCAGCACGATGTTCTCGTTCGTCTCGTCCAGGTTGCCGGTCGGCTCATCCGCGAGGATCAGCTCCGGATGGTTGATCAGCGCCCGCGCCACGCACACGCGCTGCTGCTCGCCGCCGGACAGCTGGCTCGGCAGGTGATGCGCCCGCTCCCGCAGGCCCACGCGCTCGAGCGCCTCCAGGGCTTCCTTCTCATCCGGCATGGAGTGATAGTACTGGCTCACCATAACATTTTCCACCGCCGTCAGGTAGTTGACCATGTGGAACTGCTGGAAAATCAGGCCGATCTTGTCCCGCCGGATTTCCGTCAGCGCGCGGCTGCTCTCCTTGGAGATGTCCACGCCGTCCAGCAGCACCTCGCCCAGCGAAGGCTTGTCCATGCACCCGATGATGTTCATCATCGTGCTCTTGCCGGATCCGCTCGGGCCCATGATCGCGACCCACTCACCCTTGTCCACGTGCAGGCTCACATTGTCCAGCGCTTTCAGTTCGCCGTAAATCTTGGATACGTTTTTCAATTCCAGAAGGCTCATTGCTCTTTCCTCCCTATTATTCGCCCTTGAGCACCAGCGCCGGGTCAATCGCCACCGCCTGTTTGATCGGCAGGAGGCAGCTCAGCGCGGAAATCAGCATGGATACAATGATCGTCACCGGCAAAAGCAGCGGCTGGAATGTGATGGACGATCCGAACACATTCACGCTCACCACCTGCGCGAAGGCAAACCCGAGCAGGGCGCCCAGAATGCCGCCCAGCAGCCCCAGGAACATGCCCTCGCCGAGGAACTCGGTCCGGATGCTTCCGTCCGACGCGCCCAGCGCCTTTCTCAGACCGATCTCCCTTCTGCGCTCCGTCACCACGGCCATCATCGTCGTCGATACGCAGATCATCGTCAGCACCAGCACCACCGCCGTCACGAGGAACACCAGCGCCTGCAGTTTTCCGAGCACCGCGGTTTCGGAGTTCGTGATGCGCTTGACCAGTCTCGCCGTCACCGCGCTCCCGTCTTCCGAAATAGTGTTCACATACTCTTCCAGCTCCTCGCTGGTTCCGGACACGCTCAGCTCCACCACGTCATACTGATTGCCTTCGCCCGTCAGCACCGCCATATCGTCCAGTGACATGAAAATGTACTCTTCCTCCTGGCCGCCGGTGTCCAGAATGCCGGTCACCTGCATGCTCAGAGTGCTTCCGTTCGCCGCGGCCGCATTCTCCGTCACCACCGCGGTATTGACCGCGTCCACGACCGCCTGCGAAGTGATCGTCGCGCCGGAAATCGCGTCCACATCCTCACCCAGGGTCACGGGAATGCTCTTCCCGATAAACTGATCCGTAAAGAAGGCTTCCGAAGCCTGCCCGCCGTACTCCGGCGTCTGCAGATCCGCGTTCACCGTCAGCGACGCGATCTTCAGATCATCGTCCAGCGTCAGCGTCACATACACCAGGTTCTGGTTGAACCCTTCCGCGCTACCCGCCAGCGTCGCGCCCGCGGTCAGCTCCGTGCTTTCCGTCTGCTTCGTCGAAGGCTTGTAGGTGATTTCCACCACGCTGTTCACCTTCGCGCCGATGGTCTCCGCCACTTCCTTGCCCAGCAAAATCTGCCGGGGCTCGGTGGGATATTCCCCGTCCACCACGAAGTACGGGCTCGTCTGCTGCACCTGGTCAAAATCCGTGCCCGCCGCCACAAAGCTCAGCTGGCTCAGCACCAATTGCGCGTTCACATACCGGTACGGCGTCGCGCCAACCACCTGGTCCTCCGGAATCTTCGCGATGGCCGCCTCCGCGTCCTCCGCGCTCAGCGGATCATTCGTCGAGGACACGAGCAGCATATTCGCGCCGTAGTTCCGGAACTGCGCCCCCATCTGCCGGGGCACGTCGTAGTAAATCGTCACCAGTCCGGACAGGATGGTCGCGCCGATGCCGATGGACAGAAGCGCCACAATCATCCGGCTGCGCCGCCGCAAAAGGGATGCGGTAATCATCCGCAAAAACATTCTTCTCTTGGTCATTTTTCTTCCCTCCTGCCTCAGTGTCCGCCGTGCAGCACTTCGGCGGGATCCAGCCGCAGCACCATCCGGATGGCGGGCAGGCTGCCGGCGATCGTCACCAGCGCGATCAGCACCGCCACCAGCGGAATCACCATCGGCTTCATCTCAATCGCCGACCCGAACACGCTCTGCCCGATCAGCTGGGCGAACCCGAATCCCATAAAGTACCCGACCACACCGCCGACCAGCGCCGTGATCAGAATTTCCGTCATAAACATGCCGGTGATGGACCGGTCCTTCGCGCCGATCGCCTTCAGCAGGCCGATCTCCTGCGAGCGCTCCATCACGCTGGCCGTCACCAGGTTGGAAATGCCCAGCGCGGACCCGACCAGGCTCAGCGCGGTGATCAGAATCATCAGCAGCTGGGTCTTGTCCAGAATCGCGCCCTCGCTGTCCGCCACCTGGCGCACCGCGCTCGCCACGGAGTCCGTAATCACTTCGGTAATCTGATAGCACACCGCGCTCACGTACGCCGTGCAGTACCAGGTTTCATAGTCCTTGGAGGACAGCGCCTGCGGGTTCTGCGCCGCACGCTTGGCCAGATCGTTGTCCGGCGTCGTCAGGGCGGACACCTCGATGCTCGCGATCTTCCCATCCGTGTCGTTCAGCGCCTGCGCGAGGTCCAGCGGCGCGTAAATCTGCTCATCCTCGTCGCCGCCCGCGTCGTAGATGCCGACCACGGTCACGGTCTGCGTGCTCGCGCTGCCCTGCAGGGTCAGCTCGTCCCCGACGGAAATGCCTTCCCGCTGCGCCAGCAGGGTGCCGACCATCACGGTACTTTCCGAGCCTTCCGCCTGCTCGTCAATCCATTTCCCGTCGGTCACTTCCCACCAGCTGCGCAGGCTCGCGACGCCCGCGTCCAGGCTCTCGCCCGTCGGCAGGTCCAGATGGTGGTTAAACCACGTCCCGACCACCGTCACTTCCGTGCCGGAGGGCAGGGTCGCCGTCGTGTCCGTGAACGGCGCGAAGTCCACAATGTTATAGGCCCAGAAGATGGTCTTCAGTTTCCCGATCTCATCTTCCCGCAGCCACGCGCTCGCGATTTCCCCGCTGTCATCCTCCACGTCATAAATGTCGGACAGCAGCGTGCTTTCCTTGGGCTTGACCACAATGTTCGCGCCGTATGCCTTCAGTTCCTGATTCACCTTGTCGCCCACGTCCAGCATGACATTGATCATGCTCGTGGCCAGGCTCGCCCCCAGCGCGATCGTGAAGGCGATCAGAAGCATCTTGCCGCGCTGGCGCACCAGCGCGCCCCGAATCATGCGAAACAGCATTTTCTTTCCCGCCTCCTTTATCTGAATTCCGATTCCGCGGCCAGGATATCCGTCATCTCAAAGATGATGTATCCGTCCTCGATACTGTAGTCAATCGGAATCGGGTTGCATCCGCCCTTGAACCCGATGGTGTTGATGTTCATCACCACGTCGCATCTCTTGCAGACCACCTGCTCACCGCGCTGATAATACCCGGCCGTGCCGCATACTTCGCACGCGTCCAGCCCGATGCCGTACGCGCCGCTGTTCGGCTTCTGCACGATGATCCACCGGATCTGCGTGCCGCCCTCTGTCACGTACTCGAAGCGGTGCAGGTTGCCGTCATTGACCTGTGTAATCGCGATGTAAATCCGCTGATCCTCGATCGCCCCGTCCCCGCGAATCTCATAGGTTTCCGGCGCGGACAGCGTGACCTCCTGATTGATGTAGGCATGAACGAAGGTCAGGTTGATGATCGCGATCACAAAGCACACCGCGACCACCGCCGCGATCCTCCGCTGATGCCGGTTGATCGACTTCAGCTTTCTCAGCTCGGCATTGTTGTTATACGCCTTCGTGACCCGCACGCTCTTGGCAAAGAGAATGATCGGGATGATCATGCTCAAACCCGCGATCAGGATCACAAACAGCAGCGTATTGTTCGTCACGAACTTCACCAGCGGAAACGCCCACGGATATTTCGAACCGCTGTATGTCGGCATCCACGCCAGCCACTTCGGCCGGGCCGTCCACTTGCTCAGCGCCTGCCCGAAATTCCGAACCGCGTTGGCCAACAGCGCCAGATTCATCACCCACAGCGTGATCCGCGTGGAGTCCAGCGCCATCGCGCACTGGTACAGGAACCGCACATAGATCCACACCAGCAGCAGCCCGCACAGATAACCCGCCAGCCGCAGGAAATAATCCGCGCTGAGGATGCCCTTCCCGGCCGTCTCGAAGTTGAACGGATACGCCAGCACGTCCGGCAGTTCGTAGAACAAAAGCAGCGCCGTCAGCACCGCGCCGGTAATGCCCACCAGCCATCCGCCCGCGCCGATGCCCGCGTCCGTGTCAGAGCCGTAATAGGTCAACTTCCGGTGCTTCCGCCCGAAAATCACGGACACGATCATGAACAGGATCGTCACCGCGATGGTCACGAAAAACAGATAGAAATTCCACTTGTTCGTCGCAATCTTCCCCGTCGCGTTCTTTGCCCAGGCCATCACCGCGCTGGCCACGAAACCCGCAACCATGCCCACGAGAATAAACCGGTCGCCCTTCCGCCCGAACGCCAGCTTGCATACCGACCAGAACAGGCAGATCAGGATGGACACCATCAGCATGTCCTCGGTGATCGTCACGATATACTTTAACAAGTCAATGCCTCCCACAAACACACAGCAAACCGTTGGCGCAAATACACCCCGCAGAGTATTGCGCCAACGGCGTTATAAGCTTTTAACTTTCTTCCGTGCCCCTGACTGATCCAAACTCCCCTCCAAGACCCAACTGCCCGAAGGGGGTTCGGGGGGCGACCGGAAAGCCACCCGGAATTACCATTCCTGCACAGCGTAGTTCCAGTGCACGAATTCGACCACGATGGGCTCCTGCCAGAACTCATGCTCCGGCACACCGGTTTCCTCGTCCACGTGCAGCAGATAGCCGTTCTCGCTGGGGTTGTGGATGCGGAAGCTCAGGGTGTAGGTGTCAGCGGTGTCCAGCTTGATGTTGGCGCCATAGTGCGCGCCGTCATCCGCGCTCATGACCATGAAAGCGTCCCAGTCCACCACGATCTCGCCGGTGGTCTCAGACTTGATCTGATATTCCACGGTCAGATAGGGAACCCAGTCGCCCACGCCGAAGCCGAAGCCGTTCTCATTCCAGTGGATGTCCGCTTCCAGGTGGATGTTGGCATCTTCAACCGCCAGGCCGGCCTTGTCGGCGGGCTCCATCTGCACGGGCTGGAAATACACAGCCGCGACATGCAGGGAAGAACCTTCGGTCACGGTCACATCAGTCTCTTCCACGGGGTTCTCCGCGGTGCCGTCCAGATAGATCGGGAATTCTTCGAAACCGCCATTGGGGGTTTCCGCCATCGCGGCGGTCATGCTCAGGGTCATCGCCAGAGCCAGCAGCAAAGCAACAAACTTTTTCATGGGAATCTCCTCCTTGAGTTTTTTAATTTGGTGTATGGCAGCGGGGCCCTCACGCGGGGATCGGGGCCGCCGCGGTCATCCTTTCTGGGGCGCGGTTTCCGCGGGCGCGCTCAGCTCTTTGCGAAGCGCGTCCATCTTGCCGCGATAGTGGGCGACCATGAATGTAATCAGCAGGATGATCGCCAGAATCAGCTGGGGCACCAGCGTCTCGAGGTACGGATAGATGCCCAGCACCTGCAGCGCGTCGTTCTCCGGAATTCCGGGCACGCGCAGGGTGATGTCAAACACATTGCCTTCGGCCAGCTCCTTGATGCCGCTGCCCAGGAAGCTGACGCACATCACCGCCATCAGAATGCTCGTCGCCGTGAAGAAAATCTTGATCGGCAGCTTGATGGACAGCTTCGTAATCGCGAGGTAGACGAACACGAGTACCACGCATCCGGCACCGAACCCGAGCCAGACCATGTTCGCGTTGCCTTCCTGCAGCATCGGCTGATAGAACAGCACGACCTCCGCGCCTTCGCGGAACACGCTCAGGAACGCGGTAAACGCCAGCGCGAAGGAACTGCCGGTCTCAACGGAATTCTGCACCTTGTTGTCAATGTACCGGCTCCAGCTGGCCGCTTCCGCCTTGGAGATCATCCAGTTCGACACGTAGAACAGCACGCACACAGCGATCAGTGCGGTAATGCCCTCGATGACCTCCTGCGCCATGCCCGCCGAAGCGAACGCGCTCTTGGCCCAGGCCAGAATCGCCGCCGCGATGAAGCTGGCCACGATGCCGAGAATGCCGCCGATGTACACGTTCTTCAGGCTCTTGCCGTTTCCGCTCTTCACAAGGTAGGCGATGATCGCCGCGATGACCAGAATCGCTTCCAGTCCTTCACGCACGATGATGCCGAAGCTTGCCCAGAAGGTCAGCATGCCGGCGTTGGAGCTCGTCTCCTCCGCCTCTGCCGCCGCGGCATCCGCGGCCGCCGCCGCTTCCGCCGCCTTCTCTTCCTCTTCCTTCGCGTCGATCGCCGCGGCCTTCGCGCTCACGATGCTCTTGAGCGACTTCATCTCGCGCCGGAACTTCTTGGACTGGAATGTTTCGCTGCCCGTCTTCGCAAGATCTTTCACGACCTCGAACTGGGTGTCCGCCTCTTCCCGGTCCGCAATGCTCAGCGCGCTGTAAATCTCGTGGCTCAGCCCGCTCTCTTCGTACACGCTGTAGAACGCGGTGTTCACATTATCAATCGCCGCTTCGAAATCCTTGCCCTTATAGGCCGTCGTCGCGGTTTCGAGCAGCTCTTCCATCGCCTCGTACGCTTCCGTCCAGGTCGCGTACTGCTTTGCGGCGTTCGGGTCACCGACCAGTTCCGGCCACGGGTCGGAGGACACTCTCATCCCGTCATACCAATAGCTCATCTCGGTCACCGCGTCACCGTTGACCAGCGCCAGTTTATTTCCGTCCTCGCGGACCATGGTCTTCAGCTTGACCAGTTCTGTCCGGACTTCCTTCTGAATTTCCTCGTCCTCGTTGGACTGTCTCACCGCCGCCTTGCAGGTAGAAAACTGCAGTTCCACGGCGTTCTTCCGGGGCCCGGACACGTAGTTCATCGTGTTCCGCTCAAACCCGGTAATCTCGTACACCTGAAAATACGCGTCCGACACATAGCTGTAAGCCTTTCCCGTATCCCCTTCCAGATATGCCTGGAAAGCGGAATCGGCCAGCCGGTCAATCCGGTCCGCCGCGTTTCCCCAGTAACTTTCGTCCAGCTGAGCATTGGATTCTTCGCTGAAATAGGTCAGATCCTCTGCCCGCGCATCCGAGGGCACGAAGGAAATAACGCCGATCAGCGCGATCATCAGGGCCGCCGCAAAGGCAAAGCTCCTTTTGAGCATCATGCGTTCCTCATCCCTTCTCATCCATTCGTTACCTGCAAGCAATTACCCGCAGGTAACACTGCTCCGCTATGTTAGCATTGTCTAACTGGAATGTCAAGCAAAAAATCAATAAAAAAAGACCAGCCTTTCGGCTGATCTTCGAGTACCATTTTGAATTACAGATTGGCACTCACCCACGCGCTGATCGCGCTCTGCGGCTGGAAGCCGATCGTCTGAGCGGCCATTTCGCCCTTCTTCAGCATGATGACGCACGGCACGCTCATCACGTGGTACTTCTCCGCCAGCGCCATGCACTCATCCACGTCGACATTGAAGAAGGAAACCTTTCCTTCAAACTCTTCGCTCACGTCCTCCAGCACCGGCGCCAGCATCCGGCACGGGCCGCACCACGTTGCGGAAAAATCCACCACGGCCACATCCGCGGTCATGGCTTCGCTCTGAAATTCCTGCTCATTAATCTTCCGAACCATCGTCAAAACCTCCCGGGTCATAAATCTTTTATCAAATATAATATAACACCATGTTTTTTCGCTGTCAAGCGTTGAGTTACAATTTTCCGTTCATAATGGCCAGAATCAGCTGATCGCTGTTGAAAATCGGTGCCAGCACACTCCCCGCCAGCACTTCATTCAGTCCTTCCAGCGGCACCACGGTCTGCACCAGCGGCAGCAGCGCGAACGCCACGAAGCACAGCAGCACCCCGCGCAGAATGCCGAACACCCCGCCCACGAGACTGTTCAACTGCTTCAGCACCGGGAAGCGGAACACGACCTTCAGGAAATTCAGCACGATGTGCACCGCGATGAAGCACGCGATAAAGCACACCACAAAGCAGATCACGTTCAGCACGGCGCCGGTGATCGTCTGGCTCACATAGTCGCCCACCTGCGTAATCCCGGAGGTCCGGTACACCTGATTTGTCAGGTTGTTCTGAAGCAGGGTGCTCAGCGGCCCCGGCAGATTCACGCGGTTCAGGATTTCCATGATCCCGCCGCTCGACAGGGTGGACACGTTGGTCTGCGCCAGGGTCTGGTCCCCGATGCGCGTGGCGGCATCGGTATAGCTCGCCAGCGTCTTCACCCAGTCCGGATTCTCCTGCACCCACGCGACCAGCTTCGGGTTCAGATAAAAACTCAGCCCGAGGCTCAGCACGCACCCGCCCAGCGACGCGACCGAGGAAATGAACCCGCGGTACAGCCCCACCAGGCAGCTGATGCCCAGAATACTCAGAATAATGATGTCAATAATGTTCATAGGTCTCCTCAGCGGTTCGACTTCGGGCAGTCCTTCCGCGCTTCCGTCAGCACGGGATCATGGTCTCCGCCCTCGGCGTAGGTTTCGTTGATGGCCTCAATTTCCGCCTTCCTCAGCACCGGCGCGCAGTATTCACACCGCGTCAGCTTGGAGTAAGGCTCCTCGTCCAGCTCGCCATAGGTAAAGCTGGTGAAAACCACCCCCGCGCGGGTGCTTTCGCAGGTCTCCTGGCTGTGGTAATACTGACCCTTGTTCGGGTTGTAGTACAGCAGGGTATCGTCGCTCGGAATCTCGATCTGCCGTCCCTGCCAGTCTTCCCAGATCAGCAGGCGGGTATTCTTCTTGTGGTTGTTCCAGATCCAGCCCATATTGACCCCTTCCGGCGTCTTCTTCCGCTGCACGCGGATGCATCCGTGGCTGGCCTTGATCCCCAACTTGGCTTCACAATTCCGGTAATCCTTGGTCCCGTCTGCCATCACCAGATAGGGCACCTCGTGCAGAAGATCGCCCCGGTTGAACCGGATTGCCATGCCGCATCTCAGGTTGTCACTGGCAAAGGTCCCGACCTTGCTGGTCAGCAGGAACTCGCCGCTCCGGGTCTCGTTGTACGGCTGCCGCTCGTTGCTGATGCCGGTGGACACGATCAGCGTGGAGTACAGGTGTCCTTCTTTAAACAGGTACAACCGCTGGGTCAGCTTGTCAATCACGATGCCCATTTCCTGGTTCGGCGTGATTTCCTTCAGATACTTCGTCTTCACATATCCGTGCGCCAGCACATTCCAGTTCAGAATCGCGCTGTCATGGAAGGAGGAGGAGTAGCATTCCACCAGGCTCCACTCATCCCCGCGCTCCAGCACATGGACGCCCTGCGTCATGCATGTGATGGATCCGACGCCGTCGCTGTTCTCGTCCGGCTCGGACCGCAGGATGATCTGCGCCTTCTCGCCCTTCCCGTTGTCAATCACGGTAATCGGCGCGGTCAGCACTTTCCACACGGTCTGCTCGTCCGTGATATCCATCGGCATCGTCCAATAGTTCAGACTCATGTCCTGACCGTTGTAAGGGCTCGTCTCCGCGGGAGTGTACACCTTCCCGGTCGTTGCCGGCTCCTCTTCCTCCTCGGCCAGCTCCTCGGCGTTGTCGTCGCCTTCGGCGTCCTCAAGTATCACATGCTCTTCTTCGGTTTCCGCCTCATCGCCGGTCTGCTCCTCGGTCTCATGCTCCTCCGGCTCGTCGGAAATCTCCTCCGTGGGATTCTCCGTCTCCTTCGGATCCATGTCCTCCGTCGCGTCCTCAATCGCCTGCGGCGCGCCGATCACGATGGTCGTCTCGGTTTCCCCGCCGTTCATCTGCAAGCACAAAATCCACTCACCTTCCGGCGCGGCCTCATGCTCGTAGGTCCCGTTCCAGTACAAGGTGTTCTCCCCCGCGCGGGCATACACGCCCCGGGCCACGACGCCGACCTCCTCACCGTTTTCGTCATGCAGCACAACGTCCACTGTCCCGTCCTCCGGCACGGTGTAGCGGATCACGACCGTCTCCCACGGGGTCACCGTCCCCTCCGGCGCGGTGATAGACAGGGCCGTCCCCTCGCCCGTCCCGATCAGGGGGAGCATTGTGAGCGCCATCATCAGGCAAAGCAGTTTCTTCAACATATTTTCATTCCTCTCCGGGTCTCTGTATCTTTAATAAATGCCGGCCATGGCCTGCGTCAGCGCCGCCATCGCGGCCGCGACATCGCTCTGCGTCGGCGCGTCCTGCATGATGATCGCCTCCAGCGTTGCCGCCGCCGAGTTGATCGCCTGATACGCTTCCGAACTCGGGTCCAGCGTCTGCAGCTGGTTCGTCGCGCCGGCAAGCAGTACCTTCGCGTCCTCAATCAGCGCCGCCGTGGTCGCGGAAATCTGCGTGTTCTGCGTCTCCGCGTTGTGATAGGTGCACACCGTGCCGCTCGTCGCGGCGGAAATACCGAGATACTGCTCCAGCACATCCTGATACTTCGTGCCGATGAACGCGTACAGCGGATGTCCGGCAGGGATCGTCACCACCCCGCGGGTCACCGGGTTCGGGCACCAGCTCGATGCCAGCATTCCCGTCTCGCTGCACACGGTTTCCGTCACATGCATCTGGCAGTACACCGTGGGCTGCGTCCCGTTCGCCCAGTAGTCCGTCACCGTGCCGTATCCCATCGCGTCCGTCCGGCAGGCGTCCGTCGCCAGCTGGCCGCTCACCGCGCAGGTCTCGACCTTCACCAGGTTGTAGTCGCTCGCGCTGCCCTCGAGAATGTCACGGTTGCTCAGCCCCGTGTGCAGCTTGCTCATGTATGCCTGCCACAGGGGCGCCGCCGCGCCGCTGCCCGTAGACTTGGAGGACAGGGCCTTGTAGTTGTCATGCCCGATCCACAGCGCCGAGGAGTAATACCCCGTCATCCCGGCGAAGAAAACGCCCTTCTGGTCCGAGTTCGTGCCGGTCTTCCCGCCCACGGTCTGGCCCTTGATCCTGGCCGATGTGCCGGTGCCGGAGGACACGACCGTCTTCAGCATGTCCACAATCATGTACGCCGTGCTGTCGGAGAACACTCTCCGCCGCTCCTGATGCTGGTGTCCGTCCCACACCACATTGCCGTTCGAGTCGGAAATGCCCAGCACGGAAATCGGCTCCTGATAAATGCCGCTGTTGGCCAGCACGCCGTAGGCCACCGTCATCTGCAGGGGCGTGATGCCCGAGGACCCGAGCGACAGGCCGAACGGCGTCGCGTCGATATGATCATCGTCAATGCCCATGCGGTGCAGGAAGTCCACGCTCCGGTCCACGCCCACCTTGTTCATCAGGGTGTACGCCGCGGCCGTGTTGTGGGATTTCGCCATCGCGGTACGCAGGGTTTCCGGCCCGACATATCCGCCGCCGCCGTAGTTCCGCGGCCAGGTGTCCTCCCCGTTCGAGTCCTTCCACCCGCTGATCGGCAGGGGCATGTTGTACGCGATGGACGCGGGGCTTCCGCCCAGCTCCAGCGCCGGGGCGTATACCGCGATCGGCTTGATCGAGGATCCGACCGGCATCTTCATGTCCGTCGCGCGGTTCAGGGTCTTCCGGGCGGTCGCTTCCGTCCGGCTCCCGATGATCGCCTTCAGCTCGCCCGTACGGTAATCCAGCACCGCGCAGGCCGCCTGCGGCTCAATGATTTCGTCATACGTCCCGTCCGAGTTCAAACTGCGGTACACCTTGTCGGACGGATCCCTCAGAGAGGGATACTTGGTCCAGTTCGCCAGGGTGTCCTGCACGGTTTCCTGAATCTGGGGGTCCAGCGCCAGCTTCACATGATATCCGCCCGTGCGCAGTTTGGTTTCCATCGCGCTCCGGTTCGCGCTCGTGTCCTCCAGCCCGTTCATCTCCAGGAAGATGTCCACCACTTCGCTCACTGCGTATTCCACGTAGTGCGCGTAGGGGTACATGCTGTCCGTCCCCATGGCCGAGATCTCCAGCACGTTCGCCGTGGAGGGATCCAGCGCCGCCTCATACTGCTCGCGCGTGATGAACTGATTTTCGTACATGCACCGCAGCACGTAGTCCGTCCGGTTATTCGTAATGGCGACATAGTCCGTCGTCTCACTCGACCGGGTGTAGAAATTCCGGCGCGGGTTATAATAGTAAGGATTGTTCGTCACCCCGGCCAGCATCGCGCACTCGCGCAGGGTCAGCTCGCCCAGGCTCTTTCCGAAATACCCTTCCGCCGCCACCTGCACGCCGTAGTAATTCTCCCCGAGGTAAATCGTGTTCAGGTAGCTTTCCAGAATCTGGTCCTTCGTGTATTTCATCTCCAGCTGCATGGCCAGCCATGCTTCCTGGATCTTCCGCTTATAGCTCTGCTCGGAGCTGAGAATCGTGTTCTTGATCAGCTGTTGAGTGATCGTGGATCCGCCCTGCACGCTCGAAGAGGTCATATTGCTGATAAACGCGCCCACGATGCGCTTCAGGTCCACGCCGTTGTGGGAGTAAAACCGGGCGTCCTCCACCGCGACATACGCGTTTCGCAAGGTCTTCGGAATGGCGTCCAGCGACACCATCACGCGGTTCTCCGTCCCCTTGTATTCGGTAATCAGATTCCCGTTGCAGTCGTAGATAAAGCTCGTCTGCGCCTGATCGTCCAGTGCGGCGAGATCCAGCTCCGGCGCGGTCTCGACATATCCCTTGGCGATGCCCAGCACCGCCCCGACGCCGGCCACGCCCAGCAACACCACAATCAGCGCCAGCACGCGCACCACGCCGACCGCGACCGTCACAATGAAATTCGGTTTCCGGACATCCGGGCGGAAGATGCTGTGCGGTTCGGGCTTTTTCTCCCGCGGCCTCTCGTCTTCGGCCTCATCGTCGTACGCTTCGTCATATTCCGCGTATTCTTCTTCCGGGTCATTCTCATCCCATTCCGGGTCATACTCATCGTAGATTTCTTCCTCTTCGGGCTTTTTCCGTCCGAACATCTTCCTCACCTCCTGTCCGACAGTTTCGGTCATACCTTTGTCCATTTTACCATAAACATACGCCGGACGCAATCATTTTCGAAACAATTCCGTAACATTTAAGCGGCATAAGAAAAAACCGCCCCTTTCGGGACGGTTGCGGAATCGATGAATCTTACTCAGCGGTGTAGGGCATGAGCGCGATGGCACGGGCGCGCTTGATGGCCTCACTCAGCTGACGCTGATGCTTCGCGCAGTTGCCGCTCATCCGGCGGGGCAGAATCTTGCCGCGCTCATTGGTGAAGCGACGCAGGCGGTTCACATCTTTGTAGTCGATGTATTCGATCTTATCCACACAGAAGGCGCACACCTTCCGACGGGGGCGACGCGCTCCCCGCGGACGAGGCCTTCTTTCTCCACGATCTTCAGACATGGGGCTGTACCTCCTTACTCAATTAAAAGGGCAGTTCGTCGGTTTCCACGGATGTGAAACCGGCGCCGGCCGTCTCCGTAGCGGTGGTGGCGGCAGCAGCGGGCGCGGTGTAACCGGCGGACGCACCGTCACTCTCCCCGCGGGGAGAAAGGAATTCAACATCGTCGGCCCGGACTTCCAGGCTCGCGCGGGTGGTCCCGTCGTTCGCCTGATAGGTGCGAACGCTCACCGGACCCGTCACCGCGACCTTCCGGCCCTTGGCCAGATACCGCGCGCAGGTCTCACCCAGCTGACGCCACGCCGTCACACGGAAGAAATCCGCGTCCGGCTGGTTGCTCTGTCCGTCCCGGCGCACGCGGCGATTCACGGCCACCGTGAAGTCGCAGACGCTGTCTCCGGCCGATGTGGTTCTCAGTTCGGGATCACGGGTCAGATTACCGATAATGGTCAGTTTGTTCATAATCCGTACCTCTTTCCCTTACTCGGCGGCTTCCGCCACGGCTTCGGTCGCTTCCTCAGCGGCTTCCGCCACGGTCTCGGTCACTTCTTCAGCCGCGGCTTCGGTCACTTCTTCAGCGACTTCTTCAACCGCTTCCTCAGCCTTCACCTCAGCGGGCGCTTCCACAGCAGCGGGGCGCGCGGCGCGGGGCTTGACCTGGGACCGCTTCTCTTCGAGCTTGATCACCAGATAACGGAGAACGTTTTCGTTGATCCGCAGGTTACGCTCGATTTCGCGGGGCAGATCCGGCTCGGCCTTGAAGTTCACCAGCACGTACCAGCCTTCGGTCTTGTAGTTGATCGCATAGGCCAGGTGGCGCTTTCCCCAGGTCTCGTCGACCTTTTCGATCTCTCCACCATTCGCGGTGATCAGAGTGGAAACTTTCTCCACCAGCTCTTTCCGAGCGGCTTCCTCCAATCCCGTGTCAATGATGTAGATCAGTTCATACCTGTTCATCATTTTCACCTCCTCACGGACTTATGGCGCTGCATCCTGCAGCGCAAGGATGTGCCAAGATGGAATTATAACAGACTTTTCAGTCCTTGGCAAGCATTTTTTATTCCGCCTCTTCCGCTTCCAGCTCCGCCAGGTATCTGCCCAGCGCGTCCTCCACGGTCGGCATGCGGAATCCCGCGTCCTCAAGCTTCTTCGCGCTCATGCGGGAGTTCAGGGGCCTTTTCGCGGGCGTCGGATACTCCGCGGTGGTCACGGGATTCACCTTGCAGTCGATCCCGCTCCCCTGCATAATCATCTCAGCGAACTGCGCCCAGGAAATATATCCCTTGTTCGTCACATGATATGTGCCGTACTTCTCGGTCATGATCATGTCGCAGATTACCCGGGCCAGATCCAGCGAGTAGGTCGGCGAACCGATCTGGTCGCACACCACATTGATCTCACTCTTCTCCCGCCCGAGCCGGCGCATCGTGCGCACAAAGTTCTTTCCGTGAATGCCGTACACCCACGATGTACGCAGAATGTAATGATTCTTCATCAGGCTTCGCACGGAAATCTCGCCCTGCACCTTGCTCAGGCCGTACACGTTCTTCGGCCCGTAGGGCGCTTCCTCCGTCCACGGCTCCTCCCCGTCACCGGAGAACACATAGTCCGTGGAGATGTACACCATCTTCGCGCCCACATGCAGCGCGGCGCGGACCATGTTCAGCGTCCCGTCCCCGTTCACCGCGGCGCACTTCTGCGGTTCGCTTTCCGCCTTATCCACCGCCGTGTACGCGGCGCAGTGCACAATCACGTCCGGCGCGTAGTCCGCCACATACTTCTTCACCGCCGCGCCGTCCGTCAGGTCAAAGTCCTGCACATCGACCCCGCGGCACTCGATTTCCCGCTCTTCCAGCGTTCTCACAACGTCCCAGCCCAGCTGGCCGTTGACCCCGGTCACCAGTACCTTCATCGCATCCTCCGTTATCCCACAAATTCGTGATAGATCGCGTGAATCGTCGGCTCAAAGTCCGCGTCGTTCACGCCCACGATGATGCTCAGTTCGCTGGACCCCTGATCGATCATCCTGACATTGATTCTGGCCCGGCTCATCGCGCCGAAGAGACGCGCCGCCGTGCCGCAGTTGTGCACCATGCCCCGGCCGACCGTGGCGATGATGGACATATGGTCGCTCACGGACACCGTGCCGCTGCCGTCCACCAGTTCCTTCAGCCTCCGGATCACATCCTCCTGATGGGGCTCGAGCGCCTCGCTCGCCACCACCACGCACATGGAGTCAATCCCGGTGGGCAGGTGCTCGAAGGAAATTCCGTAGTCCTCCAGCACGCTCAGCACTTTCCGGCCGAAGCCCACCTCGCTGTTCATCATGTTCTTTTCCACATAGATGACGCTGTATCCCTTCCGCCCGGCAATCCCGGTGATCGTCGGCACGGACACCTCGTTGGGCGCGTTCTTGCTGATCAGCGTCCCGGGGTGATACGGCTTGTTCGTATTGCGGATATTGGTCGGGATGCCGGCCTTGTGCACCGGGAACATCGCGTCCTCGTGCAAAACGCTCGCGCCCATGTGGCTCAATTCGCGCAGTTCCTTGTAGGTGATGGAGCTGATCTCGGCCGGGGCATCAATGATCCGCGGATCCGCCATCAGGAAGCCGGACACGTCCGTCCAGTTCTCATACACGTCCGCGTTCACCGCCCGCGCCACCAGCGCGCCGGTAATATCGCTTCCGCCGCGGCTGAAGGTCACGACCTCGCCGTCCTCCCGCGCGCCGTAGAACCCCGGCACCACCGCGGACTCCCCGTCCGCGAGCAGAGCGCTCAGCAGTTCCTGCGTCTTGTCATCATCCAGCGTCCCGTCGTCATGGAAGCGGATGCCCTTCGCCGCGTCGACGAATTTCCATCCGAGGTAATCCGCCATCAGCAGTCCGCAAAGGTACTCCCCGCGGCTGGCACACCAGTCCCGGCTCGCCCCGCCGGAAATCTTCTGCTCCACTTCGCTCAGCGCGCCTTCAATATCCGTCTTCAGGTGCAGATTGTGCGCGATGGACATGTACCGCTCGCGGATCTTCACAAACTGCTCACCGATCGGCTTCCCCGCGGAAGCCAGATCATAGCAGGCGTACAGCAGATCCGTCACCTTCTCGTCCGTCGGAAAACGCTTTCCCGGCGCGCTGGGCACCAGGTACCTCCGGGTCGGCTCGAGCTCCAGTATACTGCGCACCTTGCGGAATTGCTCATCATTGGCCAGTGAGCTGCCGCCAAACTTGGTCACGATACATTCCAGCACCGTTCAGTCCTCCCATCAAATCATACCCGGCTATTTTATCGCCGAAAGCCTTTTATGTCAACGCCTCAATCTGGTTCCGCTTTTGACCGTATCGGTCCACGGCCCTCAGAGGGCGTCCTCCGGAATCCCCTCCCGGCGCATCCCGTCCTGAAAGTCCGCGGGCAGGGGCGCCTCAAAGCGCATCTCCTCCCCGGTCCGCGGATGCCGGAAGCGCAGAGAATACGCGTGCAGCATGAGGCAAGGCACCTTCGCGCCCTTCTCCCATCCGTACAGGGGATCCCCGCACACCGGGTGGTTGATCGCTTTCATGTGTACGCGAATCTGGTGCGTCCGCCCCGTGTGGATGCGCACGTCCAGCAGGCTCGTGCTTTTTCCTTCGGCAATCACGCGCCAGTCCGTCACGGCGAGTCTTCCCTCCGGGTCCGGCGCCATCTTCTTCCGATCCTTCTTGCTCCGGGCAATCGGGATCTCCACGCGTCCCTCCGGCTCTTTCATTTTCCCTTCCACAAGGGCGCGGTAATGCTTCTCTATCTCCCTCTCCGAAAGCATCCGGCTCAGGGCAATCTGGCTTTCGTCGTTCTTCGCCACAATCATCAGCCCACTCGTGTCCTTGTCCAGCCGGTGCACGATGCCCGGTCGAGTTTCCCCGCCGATCCCGCCCAGATGGTCCAGATGCTTCATCAGCGCGTTCACCAGCGTCCCGTCCTCATGCCCGGCGGCGGGATGCGTCACCATCCCCCGGGGCTTCACCACGACCGCCAGATCGTCGTCCTGATACAGAATCTCGAGGGGAATGTCCTCCGCCTGCGGCGCCGCCGGCCGGGGCGCGGGCACCTCAAGAGTAATCTCCTGCCCCGGCGCGGTCTTCGTGCCGGCCTTCCGGCACTCCGCGCCGTTAAGCTGACAGTGGCCTTCCGCCATCAGCGCCGCCACCCGGCTCCGGCTCAGCCCCGTAATCTCGCTCAGCAGCACATCCGCGCGCCGTCCGTCGCCCTCTCCCCGGTACATGTTTTCCATTCAAGCTTCCTCTTTTTCCGTCAGTTCCTTCAGCCGCGCCGTCAGTTTCCGGATCACTTTCAGCAATTGCCCCAGCAGTTCCCGGTCGCTCTCCGTCTTCGTCCGGTACGCGATACCGGGCTTGCTCCCGCTGACAAAGTTCAGCCGCGCGTCCGTGTCCACCATGGCCTGCAAAAGCTTCCCGGGATCCGGCATGTATTCGCCTTCCAGCCGCATCACGGCACCGTCCCGGCCGCGGCTGACCTGGCTGATGCCCAGCGCGTTCACCATGGCCCGCAGCTGGCTCACATCCAGCAGAGTTTCCACCACCGGCGGCACGTCGCCGTAGCGGTCGATCATCTCGTCCAGCACCTCGGTCCGGTCCTCGTCGGTCACCACGGCCGCGATACGCTTGTACATTTCCATCCGCTGCTTCTCGTCCGTCACGTACTCGCCCGGCAAATACGCGTCCACCTGCAGGTTCACGCGGGTCTCCAGCTCCCGCCGGACCACGCCCTGACTGACCTCCCCGAGGGTTTCCTCCATCAGCTTGCAGTACATGTCGTACCCGACCGTCGCCAGATGCCCGTGCTGCTCCGGCCCGAGGATATTCCCCGCGCCGCGGATCTCAAGGTCGCGCATCGCGATCCGGAATCCCGCGCCGAACTCGGTAAACTCGCGGATGGCTTCCAGCCGCTGTCTTGCGGTCTCGGTCAGCGCCTTGTCCGGGCGCACGGTGAAGTACGCGTAGGCCTGGCGGTTGCTCCGCCCGACCCGGCCGCGCAATTGGTACAGCTGGCTCAGCCCGAAGCGCTCCGCGTCGTATACGATCAGTGTGTTCGCGCTCGGCACGTCCAGCCCGTTCTCAATGATGGTCGTGCACAGAAGCACGTCATAGCTCCCGGCATAGAAGTCCATCATCACGTCCTCCAGGGCGTGCTCCTTCATCTGCCCGTGCGCCACGCCGATCCGCGCCTCCGGCACGAGCGCCCTCAGCCGCGTGTAAAACTGCTCGATGCTCCGCACCCGGTTGTACAGGAAATACACCTGCCCGCCCCGGCTCAGCTCGCGCAATATCGCGTCCCGGATCACCGTGTCGGAATACTCGACCACGCTGGTCTGCACGGGGATGCGCTCCTCCGGCGGGGTCTCCAGCACGCTCATATCCCGGATGCCCGTCATGCTCATGTGAAGCGTCCGCGGAATCGGCGTCGCGCTCAAGGTCAGCACGTCCACCTGCCGCTTCAGGTTCTTGATCGCTTCCTTGTGCGCCACGCCGAAGCGCTGCTCCTCGTCCACAATCAGAAGCCCCAGATCCTTGAAATGCACATCCTTTCCCAGAATCCGGTGCGTGCCGATCAGGATGTCGATCTTCCCTTCCGCGAGGTCGGCGATCACCTGCTTCTGCTCCTTCGGCGTGCGGAAGCGGCTGATCACGTCCACCCGCGCCCCGGTGTTCCGGAAGCGCTTCACCACGGTGTTGTAGTGCTGCTGAGCGAGGATCGTCGTCGGCGCGAGAATCGCGACCTGCTTCCCGTCCACGATCGCCTTGAAGGCCGCCCGCAAGCTCACCTCGGTCTTCCCGTATCCGACGTCGCCGCACAGCAGCCGGTCCATGTTCCGGTCGCTTTCCATGTCGGCGGTAATTTCCTTCACGCTCTGCTTCTGGTCCGCCGTCAGCTCCCACGGAAATTCGTCCTCAAACTCCCTCTGCCACGGGGTCTCCCCGCTGAAGGCGTACCCGGTCCTCTGACTCCGCTCGGCGTACAATTGCTTCAGGTCGAAGGCGAGGGTCTTCAGGCTTTCCCGGACCTTGCCCTTCTGCTTCGCCCACTCGTTCCCGCCGAGGCTGTTCAGTTTCGGCGGCTGGTTCGGATTCCCGATGTACCTCTGCACGCGCTCCAGCTGTTCCACCGGCACGTACAGCTTATCGCTCCCGGCGTACTGAATCAGCAGATAGTCCCGCCAGGTACCCTCACTCTGCAGACGCGTGATCCCGTGGTAAATGCCCACGCCGTGATCCTCGTGCACCACAAAGTCGCCGACCTTCAGATCCGTGAAGGTGGAGATCCGCTCCCCGGAGTGCTTCCGGCTCTTGCTCTTCCGGTATCCCTCGCCCCAGATGTCCGCGTCGCTGACCAGCGCCAGTCCCGCGCCCGGCAGGGTGAACCCGCCGCTGAGCGTCACGGGCAGGATCAGGGTTCCGTCCGTCTCTTTCCTTTTCTCCGGGTGCTCAAGGAATGTGGCCTTCTCGCCGTTCTCCGCCAGGCTCTCGGAAAGCCTGCGCCCGCGGGCTTCGCCGCCACTGAGCAGCAGAATTTTCCATCCCTTCCCCCGCCATGTGCCGATGTCCGCCGCCAGCGTCCGGATCTGCCCCTGATACCCGGACAGTACGCCCGCGTCCAGGTTCACCGTCTCGTCCGGCCGGATTCCGCCGAGGGACAGCAGCATCTCCGTCATCACGATGATCCCGCGTCCCGCGAATCCTTCCCGGATTTCGTCCCATCCGCGCATCAGGCTTTCCTGCTCCGCCACAGCCTCGCCGCGCGCCATCGCCGCGGCCAGGTCCTCCGCAAACCCGCTCATGCGCTCCTCGCACCGGGCCCGCACCTTGTCCGGCTCCCAGATCACGATCACATCCGGCTCAAACCAGTCCGTAATGTCCGCGGTGTTGTCCGTCAGCACGGAAATCCACGCGCGGGACCGGCGGAAGGGCGTCCCCGCCTCCACGCTGTCGGCGTCCGCCATCAGGCGGGCACGCCTCCGGTCCTGCTCGCTCTTCTCCCGCGTTTCCCAGTCCGCCTTCCGCGCCTTCGGCGCGATCACGCGGTCAAAAATCTCCTCGTCGTCCTCGTCCTCGGGCAGAGGCGGCAGATCCGGCAGCAGTCTCCCGTCGTCCTCCGGGGCGTTCGCCCCGGCCTTTGTCAGTGCCGCGCGCATGCGCTCCGCGGCGCCTTCCGCCTCCTCCGGGCGCAAAAGCGCCTCGCAGGCCGGCGTGATTCTCGCTTCCTCCGCGCGGTCCTGACTCCGCTGGCTGATGCAGTCAAACAGGCGGATGGAGTCCACTTCGTCATCAAAAAATTCCACGCGCATCCCGGACAGCGCCGCCGGCGGGTAAATGTCCAATATCGCCCCGCGCGAGGCAAACTGTCCCTTGCCCTCGACCATGCTCACCCGCTCGTACCCCAGGCGCACCAGCCGGCTCTGCAATTCCGACAAACTGACCCGGTCCCCCGGGCGCAACGTGAACGCGCCGGCGCGGAAAGTTTCCGGCCGGCCCATCTTCTGCATCATCGCCTCGGCACTCACGCACAGCATCCTCGCGCCGCGCGTCACCTGGTCCAGCGCCTCCAGCCTCCGCCAACTGCTTTCCAGGCTGCCCGCCGCCCGCGTCAGGTCGATCTCCCCGCCGGGCAGCACCGGGCAATTCTCCCCGGTCCACTGCTTCACGTCATCCGCCAGCTTCGCGGCCTTGAGATCGTGCTCCGCGATGAGCAGGGTCCTGCGTCCCTGCTCCGCCAGCTTTGCCGCCGCCGCGGCGGCGATGGCCGGCGTGCTTCCGGTCACGGCGATGGTCTTCCCCGGCGCCGCGGCAGACATTTGTTCCCCTTCAGGCAGGGAAATCCAATCCAGTAATTTCACTCTTTGATATCCTTCATTCTCTCCGCCGCCAGGCGCATGGCATCGTCAATTCCGTTTTTGACCCAGTCCTCCGCGGCGTCCGCCGCGATGTCAAATGCCCGGTCCATGACCGCCTGCTCCTCCGGCGAGTACCGGCTCAGCACCCAGTCCGCCAGATCCCGCCCCGCGGGCCGGTCCCCCGTGCCCACGCGGATCCGGGGAAAGTCCTGCCGCCCCAGCATTTCCACAATGTTCCGCATTCCGTTATGCGTCCCGGGCCCGCCGCTCTTGCGCACACGCACGGTTCCCGGCATCAGGTCGATGTCGTCATAGATCACCATCAGGTGATCCGGTGCGCACTTGTACCAGTCCGTGACCTTCTTCACGCACTCCCCGCTCAGGTTCATGTACGTCTGCGGCTCGCACAGCACAATCTTCCGCTCCGGCGCCGTGATTTCAGTCAAAAGGCCCTGGAGCGCGCTCCGCCCCAGGGTCACACCGTATTTCCGGCTGAGCCGGTCCATGGTGTCAAATCCGGCGTTGTGCCGGGTATGCGCGTATTGCTCGCCCGGGTTTCCCAGGGCGACAATCACAAATACTTCCTTCTCCATCGTTCCCTCAGTTTTTCATCGCGACCTGCCACGCGCACACACCCATGCCCGCGCAGCAAATCGTCTCCAGCAGGTACGCCATGCCGACGCTCAGCGTCGCGCTCTTGTCAATCGCGAACTCAAGCAGGATGATCACCCCGGCCAGCAGCACAAACACCGCGGTGCACGCGATCACGCGCCCCTTCGGCATCCGCGCCTGCGGATCCTTCTTTGTCCACCGGATGATACCCGCGATCACGAGGAAGAGCAGCACCACCGCCGCGACCACCTGGCTCACACGCACGAACAGCCACCGCAGGAAATTGTCCCGCCGCAGGCTCTCCAGCACAATCTGCGTCGAGGCGTACAGAATCAGGAACATCCGCGCCCGGTATCCGTCCGTCTTTTTCCGTCCGTCACCGACGAGCAGCATAAAGATCACCAGCGCCACCACGGCTTCCAGCAGGAACACCGAGTACCGCCACTCTTCCCACTCGTTGACCACCGCGATCGGGAAGAAGCACAGCCCCTCCACGCTCACGTCCGGGCCGATGCCCTCGCCGATGGAATACTCGCCCAGCCGGCTGAAGAAAATCCCCAGCGCCGCGCCGGGCGCCAGCGCGTCCATGATCTTCCCGGTCTTTTCCTTCGTCGCCTTCGCCGCGATCCACGCGCCGAGAGCCGCGCCGCCCACGGCCCCCCAGAAGGCCGCGCCGTTCGCCGCGCCCCAGGTCCTCAGCTCCTCATCGTCCGTGCGGAAGAACTGGTTCAGCCCGATGCTCATGAAAAAGTCCAGCCTGGCCAGCACGTAGTACGCCCGCGCGCACAGAAGCGCCAGCGGGATGCCGAGCACCACGGTCAGCGCGATGGCGGAGCCCTTCACCTTCGTCCGTCCCGCGCAAATCAGGAAAACGATCAGCGCCGCGATGGCGCCCACCCAGGTCAGCAGCGCGTAGGGAGACATCTCCCGCGCGAAAATGTTCAGTGTCAGCACTTGTGATTCCACAGGCCGCTCCTTTCACCCTTTCAGGTCGTTCCTTCCGCGTTCTCCGCGGTTTCTGCCGCGTCCAGATACGGCAGATTCAGAATTCCGGTTTCGTCGTCCAGCAGACCCAGATCGAACTCCGTGTCGTTCTGAATCCGCTCCAGCACGCCCAGCGCCTCATCCCCGTACACAAGGCACGGCTGATAGTCGTTCGGGTCGCCCTTCTGCTTGGCGCTGGAGGAAATGTAACAGGGGTAAATCCGCCCGCTCTGTCCCTTGTAATTCCCGTCGTCGTCAAAAACCAGATCCATCTGCACGATCATCGATTCCAGCGCGCGGATCTTCGGGTCCTTGTTCTTCCCGGTCACGGTCCAGTTTCCACCGAAGCAGAAATTCCCGAGGGAGTAGAACACATAGCGGTTGTTCAGGATATCAATCCCCTGCACCACGTGCGGGTGATGCATGATCACCAGATCCGCGCCCCAGGTCTCAATCGCGATCTGCGCGTCCGTCTCCTGGTCCCGGTCCCGCCGGTGCGGGGAATACTCCTGCCCGGCGTGGAAGCTGACGATGATCGCGTTCACGCCATCCTCGCGCATCTGCGCGATGTCTTCCTGAATCTGCTTGCGGTAGCGGTTGAAGTACATACTCCCGACCGCGAAGAACCCGACCCGGATCCCGTCCTTCTCGAAAATGAAATGGTATTCATTCCCGCAGTAATAGATACCGTTCGCGTCCAGCGTATCCCGCGTCGCCTGATATCCCTGGTTGCCGAAGTCCATGATGTGGTTGTTGGAAATCGCGCAGGCCTCGATGCTGCTCACCGTCAGAATCTTCGCGAAATCCGTCGGCCCCCGGAAGCGGAAGGTCTTTCTCTTGTCCTCATTCCAGGATTTGTCGCTCAGCACGCCCTCGAGGTTCACCAGCGTCAGGTCGTCCGCCTCGAAGATGGGCTTCACCTTTTTGAAAAAGTACTCATACCCTTCCCGCGCGGCATAGCTGTCGAAGGAGTCCTCGCGGCTCCGGTACGCTTCCTCGCTGCCCAGTGTCACGTCCCCGGCAAAGGAAAAGGTCAGCGTCTTGTCCGCCATCGCGCTTCCCGCGCCCAGCACCACGCATGCGGTCAGAATCAGGGCCAGCCATCTTTTCATCGGTTTCCCTCCGTCATCTGCGTCAATTCTTCGGAATCCACGCGTCCGCGAAATAAATGATATCCTTCAGCGTGCGATTCTTCGAGTTCAGCGGACCGTTATACTTCGACCAATAATTGTCGTTCTTCCGGAACACGAGGGTCGAGCAGCTCCCGCCGTCCAGATTATAGGCCTGCTGCACATCCCCGAAGCTCTCGATCAGCGTCACAAACTGGTCAATCGTCAGCCCCTTGCTGCCCTCGTCCTCCGGGCCTTCCGCGGTAATCAGCAGGTATTCCAGCTCCCCGGTCTGGCAGATCGCGACCCGCTGCGCGCCCTTGTGGCTGCCGATCGCGCCGATACGCTTGTCGTCATGCACGCCCACGCCGTCAATCACCAGTCCCGGTCCGAAGGTGAACACGTTCACCGCGTCCACGTACGCCTCAATCTGCTCGGTCGTCGCGCTCGGAAGAATGTGGAAATTCCCTTCCGTGTCAATCACCAGCACGTCCGCGTTGCCCTTGCTGCGCAATCTCAGGGTCTCCCCCTGCCGGATCACAGTGCCGTTCGCCTGCTTCGCGGCGTAGTCCCCGTTGATCGCGATCACGGCGTTCACGCGCTTGGCCAGGGTCATGCCCTTCACCGTCTTCTCGGATGTGATCGCGGATGCCAGTTCTGTGCGCAGCTGGTTCGCCTGCGCAATCTTCACCCGCGCATACACATACCTCGTGCCGAGATACCGGCCCCATCCGACATTCACCGTGATGGACGGATCCGCGTACCCGGAGGGTGCCTCCACATTATTCGCAGGATAGGAGTACCCTTCGCGATAAATATAATTCTCTTCATGAGGGCCGATCATCGGATCTTCTTCCACCGTCAGCTCCGCCATCTTTCCGCCTTCCGCCTCGGGAAGCTCAATCACTTCCACGATGTCCTGGAAGTCTTCTTCATCCTCAGCCCCCGCGTATCCCCACACGAGGCCCAACGCCAGCAAAAGTGCCAGCGCTCTCCGCATTTTCCGCATTTCCTCTCCTCCGTATGTTACAGCAGCTGAATATTCGCCTTCCGACAGGCGTCCACCACCTCGTCCGGCCAGATGCTCGCCTGCACCTCTCCCACATGCGCCTTGCGCAGGAAGTATACGCACATCCGGCTCTGCCCGATACCCCCGCCGATGGTCTGGGGCAGTTCCCCGGCCAGCAGGGCCTTCTGGAATGGCAGTTCCGCCCGCTCCTCGCAGCCGCGGATCTTCAACTGCTTCATCAATGTTTCCGGATCCACGCGGATGCCCATGCTGCTGACCTCGAGGCTCATGTCCAGCAGCGGATCGTACAGCAGGATATCCCCGTTCAGACTCCAGTCGTCATAGTCCGGCGCGCGTCCATCGTGAATCTTGCCGGACTTCAGCGCCCCGCCAACCTGCATCAGGAACACCGCGCCGTATTCCTTCGCCGCCATGTATTCCCGCTCGCGGGCAGTCTTCTCCGGATACCGGTCCTCCAATTCCTGCGTGGTCACAAAGGCGATTTCGTCCGGCAGTTCCGGCTTGATGTGCGGGTAGTGCGCGCACACATATCCTTCCGTCTTGCGCAGCGTCATGTAAATCTTCCGCACGGTTTCCTTCAGGAATTCCTCATTCCGCTCACCCGGCGCCATGATGCGCTCCCAGTCCCACTGGTCCACGAAAATGGAGTGAATATTGTCCGTCTCCTCGTCCCGGCGGATGGCGTTCATGTCGGTGTACAGCCCCTCGCCCGGATGAAAGCCGTAGGTCTTCAGCGCCTGCCGCTTCCACTTTGCCAGAGAGTGCACGATTTCCACCTGCCGCCCGGTCTCCAGAATGTCGAAGGACACCGGCCGCTCCACGCCGTTCAGGTTGTCGTTCAGCCCGCTCTCCGGTGTCACCATAATCGGCGCGGACACGCGCGTCAGGTTCAGCGCCCGGCTCAGCTCCGCCTCAAAAAAGTCCTTGACCAGCTTGATGGCAATTTCCGTGTCCCGCAGATCCAGCACGGGGTTATAGTCCTTGGGGATGATCAGGTTCATCGTCGGTCCTCTCCTTCCGCGCGGCTTACTCGCCCGCATCGGCGGTCTTCCCGCGCGTGTTTTTCTCGTTCACGGTGTCAATCCCGCTCTGCCGCAATTGCGGCGCGCATCCCGGGCAGGCCGTCAGACTGCTGTACGGCTCCTCTTCCAGTTCGCCCCAGGTGAATTCCGTCAGCGGCCAGTACTTCTGCTTCACAAGAATGCAGTTCGGCGAGGAGTGATACTGCTTCCCGCCCTTGGGATTGTAATACAGCGGATAATCATCGTCCGGCGCGCCGAGCACGCGGCCGACCTCGTCCCAGATAATGACCTTCGTCACGGGCCTGCGGCTCAGGTTTTCCCACAGCCACTTCGCGTTCACGCCCTCCGGCGTCTTCTCTTTCTGCACGCGGATGCACCCGTGGCTCGCCTTCTCGCCGAGGTACCGCTCGCACCGGGAATAATCCCGGTATTCCTCGCCCGTGCTTTCGTCCATCTTGATCAGGCAAGGCACCTCGTGAATCAGAATCCCGCTGTTGATTCTCAGCCCCATGTCACAGTACAGGCTCCCGCTCCAGAAGCCGCCCGTCCAGCTGACAATGGCGTACTCCCCGGCCGGGGTCTCATTGAAAGGCGTGTCCTCCCGCGGGAATCCCGTGGAACACAAAAGCGTCGAATACAGATGCCCTTCTTTGTATACATACAGCCGCTGCTGCAGCTTGTCCACCACAATGCCGTAGGTGTCATCGACCTCCAGCTCCTTGAGCAGTTTGCTTTCCACCCATCCCTGAAACGGCGTCGCCCAGACCTCCACGTCCGAGCCCTCCTGTGAGGAGGAGTATGCCTCAATCAGGGTCCAGTCCCCGTCTTCCTTCAGGACGTGCACGCCCTGACTGGCACAGGTCACGACCCCCACATATTCCTCACAGCCTTCCTCCGGCCGGGCGCGGACCTTCACCTGGTCCCGCTGCCCGCCCTCGAGCACGGTCAGCGGCTGCTGCAGCACTTCCCACACGATGTCCTCATCCAATTCCCCTTCGGTCATCTGCCAGAAACAGAAATCGTGGTCGCACAGCATCTCGCTGTCCTCGTTCGGCGTCACGGGCACAAGGTCGTGCGCAGGCAGGGGATCGTCCGCCAGCGCGCATCCCGCCGCCAGCATTCCGGCCAATACCATCGCCGCGAATCTTTTCATCACGTCCCCCTCCTTTCGCGAACCTTATCTTTTATAATATCACATTCCGCGAAAACTGTCATTATGGAAAAAGTCTCCCGCCGTCCGGCAGGGTTTCTGAGCATAACCTCACATTCTGAAAACATCTGAAAAAATTTTAAAATCGTCCAAACCTTTTGACACCTTTTTACGTCTAACATAGATGAGGGGGAAATTCCAGCCCGGAAACGCCTGTTTTCGCACTTTGCTCAAAAAATGAGCATTGATGCCCAAAATATGAGCGTGACACCGATCATGAAATATGATATATTTACCTGGGTCAAAACCCTCTGGTTTCCAAAAATACAGTTTTCAAAATTTTTTCAAAAAACATGTAACGTTTTGGGTGTTTTTTACGTCTATATATATGGGGGATATTTTCCCCGAAAACGAACAAATGGTGGGAGGATTTTTGATGGAGGGGGAACCAATCAGGATCACAGATCTGACAGAGCTGCACTCACGGCTCTACCAGTTGCTCTGCACGGTGGATGACATCTGCGAAAAAGAAAGTCTGCGGTATTTTCTAGACAGCGGCACTGAAATCGGTGCCGTAAGGGACAGAAATTTTATTCCGTGGGATGATGATATGGATATCAAAGTCCTTGCGGAAGACCTTGAAAACTTTGTCCGGGTCATGAAGCGTTGCCTGCCTCCGTATCTGCACATTATCGGTCCGGACGCATTTCATCCGGGATTCTATGATTTCAATTACAGGATTTATGATGATCGCTACGTCCTCCGGGATGCGGATGATGAATCCGCTTACTACAAGGATCTGGATCGTTATCTGGGAACGGACATCTTTGTCATCACCCACGCGCCGACCACCCGGTTCGGGCAAAGTCTCTATCTTTTCGGCATCAAATTGCTGTATGGTCTGAGCATGGCTCACCGTTTCCACACGAAGAGTGCCAAATATACCACCCTTCAAAAAATCGAAGTGGGCATTCTCCGAGGTCTGGGCAAATTACTTCCGGCTTCGTGGCTGAACAAGTGTTTCTGGAAGCATGTCACAAAATATCAGTCCCGAGAAACCGGCTGGCGCTTTCCCTGTAATTTCCCGATTCCGGAACTGAACCGGAAACCCTTCATCCCGGCGCATGTTTACAGCGAAACCGTCCGGTTCCCGCTCAAAGAGCGTAGTTTCCCGGTCCCCTCCGGCTATGATGAGGAATTGACCATCCTCTACGGCTCTTACATGGTTCCGGATCGGGATCCCGAAAAGTATAAAGTTCATCTGCAACAGGCAGATGAATAAATGATATCATAGGAGGAAGAAATTATGCAGGCAATCATTCTGGCAGCCGGAATGGGGAAACGGCTGAAGGCACTCACCCGGGACAACACCAAATGCATGGTTCCGGTCAACGGCGTCACCCTCATCGAGCGAATGCTCCGCCAAATCGACGCCCGGAATTTTTCCCGGGTGGTTCTGGTCGTGGGTTATGAAGGTCAAAAGCTCGTAGACTATGTGAACACACTGAACATTGGCACCGAAATCGTGATTGTTGAAAACAGCATCTACGATAAAACCAATAACATTTATTCACTCTTTCTGGCCAAAGACTGGCTGACAAAGGAAGATACCATTCTCTTCGAGTCCGATATTATTCTGGAAGATGATATTCTGGACCAACTTCTCGCCGACCCGCGCCCGACCCTCGCGGTGGTGGATCGCTATGCTTCCTGGATGGACGGCACCTGTCTGGAGCTGGATGACGAAGACCGGATCATTAACTTCATTCCGGGCAAACAGTTGGATTTTGAGCACGCCGATCATTGCTATAAAACTGTGAACATTTATAAATTCAGTCAGCATTTCTCCGCCACGCATTATGTCCCCTTTCTGGAAGCCTACTGCTCGGCGCAGGGAAACAATGAGTATTACGAACAGGTTCTCCGCGTCATTGCAACATTGGATAACCCTGAAATCCGTGCTTTCCGCCTTGCCGGGCAGAAATGGTATGAAATCGATGATCTTCAGGATCTGGATATCGCATCTACCCTCTTCGCCCGCACCGATGAAGAACGCTACGACCTGCTCATGTCCCGCTACGGCGGCTACTGGCGGTATCCGAAGCTTCTGGACTTCTGCTACCTCGTCAACCCGTATTTTCCGCCGGAACGCATGGTCAGTGAACTCCGCGCCGATATGGATAATCTCCTGCGCGCCTATCCTTCCGGCATGCATATAAATTCACTGCTGGCCGAAAAGAATTTCAATGTGCCTGAAAAGAATATCGTCGTGGGTAACGGCGCAGCCGAACTGATCAAGGCGTTCATGGAAACTCTGGATGGCAAAGTCGGCTTTATCCGGCCCTCTTTTGATGAATATATTCACCGTTTCTCCGATTCCGACAGCGTGGTCTTCCCTGCATGGGAACACCATTATCACTACACCGCCGCCGATCTTGAAAACTTTTTTGAAGACAAAGGTATCAACGCGCTGATACTCGTAAACCCGGATAATCCTTCCGGTCACTGCCTGTCCCGCGCCGATCTGGATGAACTGGTTTCCTGGACCGGCGATCACGGTATTCGCCTCCTGCTGGATGAATCCTTCGCTGATTTCTCGGACGATGAAAACCTGTCCCTGATTCATCCTGAAATTCTGGAAAAAGCCCCGCACCTGGCCATCATCAAAAGCATCTCCAAATCCTATGGCGTACCCGGCATCCGTTTGGGTTTCCTTGCCTCCGGCGATGAAAAACTGATCGCGGATCTGAAAAAAGATGTCGCCATTTGGAACATCAATTCCTTCGCGGAATACTGCATGCAGATCGGCGGAAAATACGAATCCGCTTACCGCGCTTCCCTGAAAAAAATCCGGGAAGATCGTGCCCACTTTGCCGATGCGCTTGCGGAACTGAATGGCGTCACCGTCTTTCCGTCCCAGGCGAATTACATCATGGTCCGGCTGGACGCCCGCTACCCCGCCCGCACCGTTGCGGTCCGCGCCCTGACTGATCATCATATTCTTTTAAAAGATTTGACAAAGAAATTGAACGGCGACAACTGTCTGCGCCTCGCCGTCCGGACCACCGAAGAAAATCAGCGCCTGACAGAAGCTCTCCGGCAAATTCTGTCCGGCATAGATCACGCCTGATTTCGGCCTGATGCCATTAAAAAAGTCCCCCATACGGGGGACTTTTTTAATGGTTTCTTACTTCATCGACTGCGTAACCTTCCATCCGGCGTCAATCGTCTCCTGATGGGATGTAGCATACTTGCCGATCGCCTCAACCTGAACCTGCGTCCGCGGGAAGTGAATGCAGGTGTGCCCTTCGAAATTGTTGTCCGAAATATGCTGCGTCCCATGCGGCATGGAGTGCGTCGACGCCATATACACGCTTCCGTCAGAGAACACAACCCATACGGCGCGCGCATTCCAAGTGTTCCCACCGAACACCTTTTTCATCTTGCTCGTGTCATTCGCCGTCAGAGGCTCGACATCCGCGTGGGCACCCACGCTGAAGATATGCACCTGCCAGCTGATCCCGGTCTGATAATCATACACCGTCGCGTATGGATATTTCTTGCACACCGCCTTCACCGTCGTATACCAGTTGGCATACTGTACCTGGCTCGCGGTCGGCGTGGAAGTCGTCGTGGTGGCCACCTTGACCGGGGTCGCGGTCGTCGTCGCGGTCACCGTGCCGGAGTCCGCCGCTACCACGGAGGAGCTGTTCAGCTTCGCCAGAGTCTTCGTCCCCGCGATTCCGTCCGTCTTCAGCTTGTTCGCCTTCTGGAACGCAACCAGCGCTTCATAGGTCTTGGCACCGAATACGCCGTCCGCTTTTCCGTCCAGATATCCGAGCTTGATCAGCTTCTGCTGCAGTTCCTTCACCGCGTTGCCCCGGGATCCCTGTTGCAGGGCGGAGCTCGTCGGCGCAGGCGTCGCTGTCGCCGCTACGCTGTTTGCGTTCGGAGTCGCGGTCGCTGTCGCGCTCAACCCGGCGCCGCTGTACAAAAGTTCCAGAGTGATCGGTCCGGCCGTCCCGTCTTTCTGCAGGCCGTTCTTCTTCTGAAAGGCCTTCACGGCCTTGGTTGTTGCTTTACCGTAAATTCCGTCCGGCTCGCCGCTCAGGTATCCCTGATCAATCAGCGCCTGCTGCAACAAGGCCACATTCTCACCGCTCATGCCCTGACGCAGGGTTTCATAGGACGCCTCCACAGGCGTACCCAGCTCTCCTTCTTCCAGTGTCAGGGTCGCCGTTGCCTCAGGCGTGGGGGTCGCGTCCTTCGCAAGCGTATTCTCCGCAAACAGCACCTCGTAAGTCGATGTCCCGGCCACACCGTCCGCAGTCAACCCGTTCGCCTTCTGGAAAGCTTTCAAAGCATTCACGCTTTGGGTGCCGAAATTGCCATCCACGCGGCCCTTATAATATCCCAGTTCCTTCAGCCGGCTCTGCACGGTCTTGGCCGCCTCGCCGCTGTCGCCTTTCCGGACGCTAACTGTCGGAACCGTATAGGTCGGTGCCGGGGTCGCCGTCGGCGTGGGACTCGGGCTGGCCGTTTCACCCTTCTGCAGGGCGTCACCGGAAGCGATCGCCGCCTGCGTTGTGCTGCCCGCAATGCCGTCCGCCGTCAGCCCGTTCGCCTTCTGGAAGGCAATCACGGCCTTCTTCGTCGCGGAATCGTACTTCCCGGTAATTTCCCCGGTGTAGTATCCCAGTGCCGTCAGCTGCGTCTGCAATTCGCTGACCGCGTCACCGACGCTGTTCAGCTTCATGGTCGACCCGCTCACCGGGCTCAGTGTATTGACCTTCGTCGCCGTGCCCTTTGAATTCTTCGGTTTTCCGGAATAAATGAACGCCTGGAGGTTCGCGTCCGCGACCCCCGTCGTCGGATAATCGTTCGCCTGCTGGAAGAGGAGCACGGCGTTCTCCGTCGCGGTGCCGAACTTGCCGTCCGCCGTCCCGTTCAGGAATCCCAGCTCAATCAGTGCCATCTGAAGCGCCTTGACATCGCTGCCCTCGCTTCCCTTCTGAAGCACCTGGTATTCGCTCGCACTCTCCTCGGGGCTCAAGGTGGGCACCGGGGTCGGAGTCGGGGTGACCTTCACCTTTTTGACCTCCTTGAGCACAATATACTCATTCTTCACATATCCGCGGGTCCCGTTGTACTCGACCTCGGCCCACGTGCCCCCGTTGGACAGCACGCTGATCGTCGCGCCCTTGGGAATCTTTTTGAGCAGGGTGCCGCGCACGCTCTTGGTCTGCCGCAGATTCACTTTCTCCCGTGTCACAGTTTCATAGGGGTAGGAGGACACCGTCTCCACGGGCTCCGCGGTCACAGCCATGATCGCGCTCGAATCCGTGTTCACATATTCCGCCGCCACATATCCCGTCCGTCCGAGGTATTCCACCTTGTAAAAGCTGCCCGTCTTGTCCAGCACCTCAATCTCTCCGCCGGACGGAATGGTTTCCAGCACGGTGGACTTGAGTGACGCACTGCGGCGCAACCTCACGGAATCCGTCGTCGTGGTGATAAAAGGATAGCTGAGCGCCGCCATAGCCACTGCGCCCACGCATACGAGCACGACCACCGTCATCAGTCCCAGGCGAAGCTTATTCTTCCAAACGGACATCCTGTTCCCCTCCATCTTTTCTGCGGGCATGAAAAAATCCCGCAGACATGTATACACCTTCATTCTAAACGAGTGAACACTTTTTGTCAACAGGATTTTCATTATTTTGTAATATTTTTTTCATTTTTTCAGACGGTTCAGCGCGTTCACCGCGGCATCCTGCTCCGCCTGCTTCTTGGTGTGTCCGGATCCGTGCGCCAGCTCTTCCCCGTCCCGGTACACCGTCGCCTCGAACACCGGCGCATGCGCCGGGCCGCTCTGCCCGGTAATCCGGTACTCCGGCGGATCGCCGCCGCCCTGCTGCAAAAGTTCCTGCAGGGCGCCCTTGCTGTCCTGCGCGGGCAACTGCACTTCCTCCGGTCGGGGCCAGCACCGCGTCACGATATCCCGTGCCGCCTCCATGCCGCCGTCCAGATACACCGCCGCGAGAATCGCCTCCATCGCGTCACACAGCACGCTCGGCTTTTCCCGCCCGCCGGTCTTCTCCTCGCCCTTTTCCATCATCAGGGCGGAACCGACCCCCAGCCCCCGGGCAATCCGGCTGAGGGTGGCCTCACACACCAGCGAAGCCCGCAGATGCGTCAGGCCGCCCTCCCGGTCCTCCGGATACTGGCGGTACAGCTGGTCGCTCATCAGGTACTGCAGCACCGCATCCCCCAGAAACTCCAGCCGCTGGTTATCCTCCTTCCCCATGGAGGGGTGCGTCAGGGCGCGGCGCAAAAGCTCCGCGTCCCGGAAGGTATAACCGAGATTTTTTTCCAGTTCCGTCATGTTTCTTATTTCTGCAGGCTGTCGATGTATTTCGCTACATCGCCCACGGTCTTCATGTTCATGATCTGGTCATCCTCGACCGTCACGCCGAAGCGATCCTCCAGGTCCATGATCATAACCATCACGTTCGCAGAGTCCGCCTTCAGATCTTCCACCAGACGGGTATCCTCGGTCATCGTCGCCGGGTCCGCGTGCAACTGCGCGCCAATCATTTCCTTCACGGTATCAAGCGTCATTGTTCGTTTCCTCCTCATTCTGTTTCATTTCATTTATGCCGTCGGCGATGGTTTGCACCACCTGGCCGTCGATCATCTTTTTGCACTGCTCAATGGCACAGCTGAACGCGTGCGCGTTGCTGCTCCCATGAGCCTTCACCACGGCGCCCTGAACGCCCAGCAACGGTGCCCCGCCGACCTCGGTGTAGTCCATGACTTTCTTCACGCGCCGGAAGGCGGGCTTCCCGATCAATCCGCTCAGCTTTCCGCGCCAGTCCGCCATCATCTCTTTCTTGATGATGCCCATCAGCGTGCCGGCCACGCCCTCCATGAACTTGAGCACCAGGTTGCCGGAAAATCCGTCCGCGACCAGCACATCCGCCTGGTCCCCGGTAATGTCCCGGGCCTCGACGTTCCCGACAAAATTGTACGGTGCCTTTTCCATCAGGGGATACGTCGCCTTGACCAGAGCATTGCCCTTCTCCGCCTCGGCGCCGATGTTGATCAGCCCGACCCGGGGGCTTTCCATGCCCATGACGCCGCGCATGTACGCCTCACCCATCAGTCCGAACTGCACCAGATACTCCGGCTTGCAGTCCACATTCGCCCCGCAGTCAATCAGCAGGAAATGTCCCTTTCCGTTGGGCAGGAGCGGCGCCAGCGCCGGGCGCTCAATGCCGGGAATCCGACCCAGCCGGAACATGCCGCCCGCCAGCACGGCGCCCGTGCTGCCGGCGGACACAAATCCGTCGCACTTCCCGTCCCGCACCGCGAGCATACCGCGCACGGTCGCGCTGTTCACCTTTTTCCGCACGCCCATAACCGGACTTTCGTGGTTGGTGATCACCTCGGGCGCGTCGTCCACCTCAATGCGGTTCCGCTTGTCCCCGGCGTCCGCGAGCAGAGCTTCGATTTCTTCCTTTGGCCCGCCGAGCACGATTTCGATCTCCGGGTTCCGCCCCATCGCCTCCAGCGTGCCTTCCACAATCGCCTTCGGGGCGTTATCCCCGCCCATCGCGTCAATATACAGCTTCATAGTGTTCTCTCCTCATCAGTACGCCTTGGCGAAGTACATGACCTTCTTCGCCGGTTTTCCGCAGCACACGCAGGTCTCGCCGAACCTCTCGCCTTCCTGATCGAACGGCATATTCCGGGAGGACGCGTTGAACTTGTCCTTGATCTCGTCCTCGCACGCGCGCTCGCCGCACCACATGGCCTTGGCAAACCCGGTCTGCACCGCCGCTTCCAGCTCGGTCATATTCGTGACCTTCACGGTCCGCTCGTCGCGGAACTTCTTCGCCTGATTATACATCTCCTGCTGAATCTCGTCCAGCAGTCCGCCCAGCCGGTCCTTGAGCTCATTCAGCGGCAGAGTGAATTTCTCCAGCGTATCCCGGCGGAACACCGTCACCACGCCGTTCTCCAGATCCCTCGGCCCGACTTCCAGGCGCACCGGGATGCCCTTCAGCTCGCAGTCGTTGAACTTGTATCCCGCGCTCACGGTATCGCGGTCGTCGATCTTGACCCGGAATCCCGCGGCCTTCAGCTCACGATAGATTTCCTCACAGGCTTCCATCACGCCGCCCTTATGCGCCGCGATGGGCAGAATCATCGCCTGGATGGGCGCGATTTTCGGGGGCAGCCGCAGTCCGCGCTCGTCGCCGTGGGTCATGATGATCGCGCCGATCAGGCGGGTGCTCGTGCCCCAGGATGTCTCGTTCACGTACTCCAGCTTGCCTTCCTTGTTCTGGAAGCGGATGTCATACGCCTCGGCGAAGTTCGTGCCGAAATTGTGGCTTGTGCCGGCCTGCAGGGCCTTACCGTCCTGCATCATGGCTTCCATGCTGTAGGTCGCGCGGGCGCCGGCAAACTTTTCCTTGTCGCTCTTCTGTCCGACATACACGGGCAGCGCCAGCACATCCTCGGCCACCTCACGGTACACTTCCAGCATCTTCAGGGTCTCTTCCTCGGCTTCCTCGGCACTGGCATGGATGGTGTGACCCTCCTGCCACAGGAACTCGCTTGTGCGCAGGAAGGGGCGCGTCGCCTTCTCCCACCGCATCACGGAGCACCACTGGTTATACATCATCGGCAGGTCCCGCCAGGTCTGCACCCACTTGGAGTACATGGAGCAAAAGATGGTCTCGCTTGTCGGGCGGATGGCCAGCCGTTCCTGCAGGGGCTCCGTCCCGCCCTGGGTCACCCACGCCACCTCGGGCGCGAATCCTTCCACATGCTCCGCTTCTTTCATCAGCAGGCTTTCCGGAATCAGCATCGGGAAATACACGTTCTCCGCGCCGGTCTCCTTGAAGCGCACGTCCATTTCCGCCTGAATGCGTTCCCAGATGGCGTACCCGTACGGCCGGATGACCATGCATCCGCGCACCGGCGAATAATCGCACAGCTCCGTCTGCTTGATCACGTCCGTATACCACTGCGAGAAGTCCTCGCTCCTCGGGGTAATATGGGTCACAAATTCCTGCTTGTCCTTGGCCATGGTCCTGTTCCTCCCTTTATTTTCGCTTATTTCGGCAATGCCAGGCTGTATACCGCGTCCTGGCTTCCCAGAATCGCGCATCCGTCCGATGTAATGCCGTAGAACGCCGAGATCTCGACATTCTCCGGTACCGGGATTCCGCTCACAAAGAAGCGCTGGCTGCTCATGTCCGCCCGGTACAGGTATTCCCCGCTGAAAGCGTAGATATTCCCGTTCCACACGCACGCGCCGCAACACGACGTGGGCAGGGTGTATCTCTTGTCGCTCGTGCCTTCCAGCACGCGCAGCTCCGTGATGTTCTGGGTGCTGCTCGTCTGGCTGGTCGGCGCCAGCAGCATCTTCGCGTTCCCGCGCTCCGGAATCTCGTAGTCAATCAGCTTCCAGCCGTACACCAGCATGGTCGAGTTCGTGTCCTGCACGCACTTATAGTCATAGGTGTAGCACTGCTGGGTGTTGAACACGCGCAGTTTCGCGTTCTCATAGATAATCTTGTAGGTCAGGCTCGACCCGAGGCTCGTTTCGCCCGTGTTCATCTTGCCGACCTGGAAGGTGTTCAGAATGGTGTTCGCCGCCGTGCCGAAAATGTCCAGGCTCAGCGTCCACATGTACTCACCCTGGTCACCGAAGAATCCGACGTCGAGAATCATCAGGCTGTCGTACGCTTCCTGCTCCACGTCGATCTGCGCGCCACTCAGGTCCTTGACCAGCAGTTTCGGCGATGTATCGTCCCCGACCACCGCCGCGCAGTATCTCTCGCCGATCCGCACAAACTGCACCGTACCCTCCAGGGCCTCGTTGTAGGTGGATTTCCCGTTCTTGTCCACGATGTACATCTGGGTTCCGCTCCAGATGGCCACATGCGTAGGTCCGACGGAGAAACTGGCCTCCGTGCCCGCCGGAAAGCTCCACCGGATGGTCCCCGCGCTGGTCAGATAGTGCAGGCTCGACCCGTCGTAGTACAGCACGCCGTCCCCGAAGTCCGTCACATTCTGGTTCGGATAACACGGCAGTTTGTTCGCCCGGCTCTCGCTCGTCCCGCTTCCGCGCAGGAAGCGGATTCCGAGCAGCACCGCCACGATTACGGCCACGAGAATCACCCAGCTGCGGATTTGCTTCTTTCGCTTCTCCTCCTGGTTCTCGATCGGCTGTCTCCGCTCGGACGAGCTTCTCGCCCGGGAGCGGTACAGCTGGTCGCTTTGCGGATTCTTGCTTCTCGCCACCCGGGCACCTCCCTTCACTGACTTACCAAATTAAATTCCCTGTTCCGGGTTCCGCTTCGGGCAGTTTTCCACCACCGTCCACGCGCCGTCCAGCCAGTTCTCGTTGAACAGCTCAATCACGCCCGTGTCACATTCCTTCGCCAGCGCCGGGTCGATCGGGATCTGGGCCAGCAGCGGCACGCTGTGCTCTTCGGCAATCGCCTTCGTCCGGCTCTCCCCGAAGGGGTACAGCTTCTTTCCGCAGTCCGGGCAGGTCATGTAGCTCATGTTCTCCACAATACCCAGCACCGGGATATTCATCATCTTCGCCATGTTCATGGCCTTTTCCACGATCATCCCGACCAACTCCTGCGGACTGGTCACAATGATGATTCCGTCCACCGGCAGGCTCTGGAACACCGTCAGCGGCACATCCCCGGTTCCCGGAGGCATATCCACAAACATGTAGTCCACATCGCCCCAGACCACGTCGGTCCAGAACTGCTTCACCGTCCCGCTGATCAGGCTTCCGCGCCAGACCACCGGATCCGTGTCATTCTCCAGCAGCAGGTTCACGCTCATCATGCGCACGCCCGTCCGGCTTTCGCAGGGCAGAATCCCCGCGTCGGATCCCATCGCGGGATCGCGCACGCCGAACATCTTCGGCACGCTGGGCCCCGTGATATCCCCATCCAGAATCGCGGCCTGATACCCGTTCCGCTGGGCCAGCACCGCCAGCAGACCTGTCACCAGACTCTTGCCGACGCCGCCCTTACCGCTCACCACGGCGATCACCTTTTTCACCCGGCTGTCCGCGTTCGCGGGCGCAAGCAGGCTCTCCGCCGTCCGGCTGGAGCAGTCCGCCCCGCACGTGGAGCAGTCATGTGTACACTCGGACATTTTCTTTCACCTCATATGTTCCCTTTTTGTATGTTCATCTGCCGGGCTCAATACCCGAACAGGAGCATCAGCGTCTGGTCCCCGGCCACGCCGTCCGCGGTCAGGCCGTTCTTCTTCTGGAACTTCTTGACCGCCTCCACCGTCGTCTCGTCATAGATGCCGGTCACGTCATCCTCGTCCAGATATCCCATCTGCACCAGGCATTCCTGAATTTCCTTCACCAGCGCGCCGCTGTCGCCTTCCTCGGACTTGTCGTAATCGATGTCCGCGTCCGACGCTGCCAGCGCGTCCTCGGAGTACAGGCGGGTGATCGTCACATTGCCCGCCACGCCGTCCACCGGTGTCAGATCATTCTGAATCTGGAAGGCCTTCACCGCGTCGGTCGTCGCGGAGTCGTATTCCCCGGTGATCTTCCCGGTGTAATACCCCAGCTTGTACAAAAGCCGTTGCAGCACCTTGACCGCGCTTCCGCTGTCCCCCTCCCGCAGGGAGGAGTTGCTGATCGCGCTGTCGTCGCCGTACAGCACCGCCTGGGTCTTCGCCCCGGCCTTCCCGTCCACGGTCAAGTCGTTTCTCAGCTGGAAGGACATGACCGCCGCGGCCGTCGCCTCGCCGTATTTTCCGTCCACGCTGCCGGTATAGTATCCCAGCTTCTTCAGCCGCTGCTGCAGTTTCTTCACGGCGTCGCCTTCGCTGCCGATCTCCAGCGTCGCAGAGGATGTGCTGTTCGAATCGGACGAGGTGTTGCTCACGGAGACACCGCTCCCGCTGTAGCGCACCGCGTCATCGCTGTAAAGCTTGTTCAGGGTCTTCGTCCCGGCCTTGCCGTCCGCCACCAGCCCGTTCAACTGCTGGAAGGCGACCACCGCCGCTTCCGTGGCGGAGCCGAACTTGCCGTCCGCGCTGCCGCTCAGGTAGCCCAGCTCCTTCAGGCGCTTCTGCAGCGTGCGCACCGCGTCGCCCTCGCTCCCGAGCTCCAGGGTTTCCCCGGTGCTCGCCGCGACGGAGCTCGCCTTTGCCGCATTTTCGGAGTACAGTGCTTTCAGCGTATCCGGTCCGGCCACGCCGTCCTCCCACAGACCTTTGGTCTTCTTCTGGAAGGCGCGCACGGCCTTTTCCGTCGCCGCGTCATAGTTGCCGGTCGCCCGGCCGTCCAGATATCCCAGCTCAATCAGCCGGTTCTGCAATGTTTTTACTTTCGACCCGCTTGACCCCAATTGCAGATAGTAATCCTTGCTCAGATTCGGCGTCGCGGTCGGTTTCGCCGTCGGCTTGGGCGTTGCCGTGGGTTTCGGCGTCGCCGTCGCCTTCTTGGTCGGCTTCGGTGTCGCCGTCGCTTCGGCTTCTTCCTTGCTGATCGCACTGTCGGAGTACAGTTTCTCCAGGGTCTTCTCCCCGGCCTTGCCGTCCGCCGTCAGCCCGTTCGCCTTCTGGAAGGCCTTGACCGCCTTCTCCGTCTCCCGGCCGAAGTCCCCGTCCGCGGACCCGGTGTAATACCCCAGCTTCTTCAGCCGCTTCTGCAGCTTCCGCACCTCGTCGCTCCCCGTGAATCCGTACTGCAGGCTCTTCGGGGTCGGCGTCGGCGTCACCGGCGCCTTGGTCACCTTGGGCGTGGGCGTCGCGGTCACCTTCGGCGTCGGGGTCGCGGTCGCTTCCGCGTCGCCCGAGCTGTCCGTCGCGGACGCCGCGGTGTTCGACGGTACATAGGTATTGAATACAATCGTGCTCGACTGGGCAGACGGCGCCACCGTGACCCATCCGTCCGTGGTACCCGCCTGCGCGGTCTCCGTCGTCCCGGACACCGTGCCCCAGTCACTCCATCCGCCGCTTCCCGATGTCGTCGGGCTCGGCGTCGCCGTCGCGAAGGGGATCTCCGTCTGACTGGAATCCACCACCGCGATGGTATTCGCGCTCGGGAAGAGATTCTGCGTTTCCGCCACCGAGTCCGGCGTCACCGTCGCGGTCGGCTCCATGGTCTTGAACACCAGTGTGCTCGTCGCCACGCTCAGGTTTCCGGAGTCATTGATATCGTCCGGCGCGATGTAGCACCCGGTCAGCATCACGCACAGCGCGATGCCCATCAGGCACAACAGGACAATCTTGATTCCGCGCATTCCTCTCTCTCCTTTCCGCGATATTTCTTATACCGATGATTATTGATTCTCCTCCGTCTCGAGAACAGCATTCTCAACCCAGGGGAATAGCTCCGTGAAAGTCTGATAGTGGTCCGCCGTATACCACACGCGCCCGTCATTGGAGTAGATGATCCGCTCCGCGCCGCGCTTTCCGCCGGTATAGTTGCAGTCCGCCTCGTGGTAGGTCAGGTCCGTGGGCAGGATGCCCTCATAGTTCCCGAAATAGTCCCCGCCGATGCTCATCCCCGGCGCGACATCGGACACATAGTTGACATAGCTGTCCCACCCCAGCGCCTTCGCTTCCTTCTTGGTGATGAAGTTCTCCGGCAGCTCTCCGTTGGCGAAAATGTAATCCGCGATGCTCTGCGGATCGATGATCGGGCCTTCCGGCACCGGCGTCGGGGTCACGGTGTCCGTGTCCTCCGATACGTCCGCCGTTTCCGCCGCGGGCGTTGCCGTCGCCGCGGTCGTGGGAGTCGCGGTATTCTTCTTCTTTTTCTTCTTCGCCGTCAGCTGAAGCTCTTCCGTCTGGCTGACGCCCGTGTCCGCCTCAGCATTCTTCGTCGTCCCGGTTTCCCACATTCCGGCGATGGCCAGAATCACGACCGCGAAAACGGCCAGCAGCGATTTCATCCACTTCTTCACTTGTGATACCTCTCTCCCGCGTTGATTTTCTCCGCCCGGTATAACTGCTCCAACAGCATGACCCGCGCCAGTTGGTGCGGAAAGGTCATCCGGCTCATACTCATTTCCGCGTCCGCGCGCCGGAGCACATTGTCCCCGAGGCCCAGACTCCCGCCAATCACGAAAATCAGCCGTCCCGTGCCCGCGTTCTTCTCCGCGGCCACGCGCCCCGCCAGCTCCTCGCTGGTCAGGTGCTTTCCGGGAATCGTCAGCGCCACCACCCGGTCCTCCGGGCGAATCTGACGCAGAATCGCTTCTCCCTCCAGGGTCTTCACGCGCTCCCGGTCGGCGTCTCCGGCATTGTCTGGCTCCGGCAGATCTTTCAGCTCGACCTCTTCATAGGTTCCGTACCGGCTCAGCCGCTTCAGGTACTCGTCCGCCAGCTCCCTGTACGCCTTTTCCCTCAGCCGGCCCACCGCGATGATTCTGACTTTCATGCTTCGTTCTCCGATTCAGCGTTTACCGCAGAATCACATTTCAGTTTATCCCTTCCTGCCGTTCTTTGTCAAGAAAAGCGTAAATTCCGATGCCCGCGGCGATCGCGAGATTCAGGGAGTCCACCTTGTCGTTACTCGGAATCCGGACCGGCTGCCCGACGGAAGCAAAGCTCGCCGGCAGCCCCCGCCCCTCGTTTCCGAAGATCAGGGTCCGCCTCGCCCGAATGGGTTTTTTCAACGCCTCATCCAGCGGGATGGACGCGTCCAGCATGAAGGGGTAGTAATCCCGCTCGCCCATCTCCGCCTGATACTCCTCAAAGCTGTCGTACACCGCGACCCGCAAGCGGAACAGGCTTCCCATGCTCGCCCTCACGGTCCGCGGGTCAAACACGTCCACGCACGGGCGGATCAGCGCCACATCCTCAATTCCGAATCCCAGCGCCGTGCGCAGAATCGTGCCCACATTCCCGCTGTCCCCGGGCTGATGCAAAAGCACCTGGGGCTTCTCCGGATCCAGCTTATCCCGGTACTTCCCGAACACCACCGCCGCGTAGCAGTTTTCCTTCCCGCTGATCCGCGCCAGCGCCCGGGTGGCTTCCTCGACCCGCACATGGTTCTTCTCCGCCAGCTCGATCAGCCGGTCCGCGCCTTCCCGGCCCTCCGCCGCCGAGTGAATCAACAGCCTCCTCGCCATCTCCGGCCGATATGTCAGACACTCCACGCTCGGAAAAATCCCCGGGCAGTAGCTGTAATCCAGTTCCGATTTATATCCGCTCAACGCCGACATCGCTCTTGCTCCTTATTATTCTGCCCAGGTTTTCCATGGCGCGTGTCCGCTGTTCCACAGTTTTTCCAGCAGATCCTTCTCGCGCTTCGTATCCATGCACTGCCAGAAATCCCCATGGAAGAAGCCCATCAATTCTCCGTCCTTTGCCAGATTCTGCATGGGTTCCCGTTCCAGCACGGTCGTATCGTCCGTCAGGTAATCAAAGATTTTCGGCTCACAAACCATAAATCCGCCGTTGATCACGGAGCCATCCTCCACGCTCTTCTCGCGGAAAGCGCGGATCTGCCCCTCCGGCGTAATGTCCAACACCCCCTTCTGCTGCGCCAGCGATACGGTGGTCAGCGTAACCGCCTTCCCATGTCCCCGGTGGAACCGGAGCAGTGCGTCCAAATTCACATTGCTCACCGCATCCCCGTAGGTCAGCATGAACGGTTCATCCCCGACATAGTCCCTGATCCGTAGCACGCGCCCGCCGGTCATGGTGTTCAGCCCGGTATCAATCACACTCACCCGCCAGGGCTCCGCGTGCTGCCGATGCACAATCATGCGATTTCCTTCCGTAAAATCAAAGGTAATGTCGCTGGTATGCAAAAAATAATCCGAGAACCATTTCTTGATCACTTCCTGCTTGTATCCGGCACAAATCACAAAATCATGATATCCGTACTTGGAATATCCTTTCATAATGTGCCACAGAATCGGCATCCCGCCGATATCGATCATGGGCTTGGGTTTGAACTCGGACTCCTCCGAAATTCTCGTCCCGAATCCGCCTGCCAAAATAACGACCTTCATGATGATTCTCCTCCTTAAATTTACTCTATTACCGGATCATTCGTATCGCCCATCCGGCCATACTCCACTTTCAGGGGCATACACTGATTCAATTTTTTTCCCTGATAAACCGCGTATTCCGTTTCCGTGGCCGTGCCCTCCGGAGTCAGGAACATAGTTCCTTTCAGTTCACTCCGGGTCCATGTCACGCTCAGCATTTCAATCGTCACCCGCGCCTCATATTCTTTCCCTGTTTCCAATGTTCCGGTCATCGCGCATCGGGTAAAGAAATTATCCGCGATCCGCTCCGGTTCCAATGTTCCCGAGGCAATAATCTCTCCGCTTTCCGGATCCGCCACCTCAACAGTCGCCCAAATCTCCATGCGGTTCTGATGTGTCCCGAACCGGACATACACGCCGGTCAGCTCACTCCCCGCCGCAACAAAACGCTGTGACAAAGTGTCCCCCGTGGCCAACTCGATGGTACCGTCCTCACCCATGCTCTGCTCGATTACCGTACCGATCACGCCCACCCCGGCCGCTTCAAGCTTTTCCAGCGCTTCCGGTACATATTCGTTCCGGATCATCAAATCATCTGCCAGCCCGATATTGGTATAATTTTTCTCCACATACGCCACAAATTCCGAGGCATACTCACGCGTCACGTGATTCCAGATGGTGTCATTGACATTGAAAATCATCACTCGGGTCTGATTTTCCTTCAGCCACGCCAATTCTCTTTCCCCGTAAACTTCCCAGAACCACGGGGTCGTAATGCCCAGGCTCAAATCATCCGGCACTCGTTCCGAATACATCATATTCAGACTAATCACGCTTGTCCCGCAGGCATGGACCTTCTCATTTTCCTCCGTCACTGTGATCATATGCTCATCCAAAGCATCCGGCACCGGTCGGCTCAGCATCCGCGGGCTCAGAATATTGTATCCGAAGTAAACCACAAACGGCGCAATCACCGCTCCGGCGCTCAGCGCCATCACGATCCGGACCGCCTGTGCCAGATGCGGCTTTTTCCACTTCGCGGTCCACGCGCTCAATTCCCCGGCGCAATACGCGATCTCCGCGCCGGCCATTGCGGTGTACGCCATCGCGTGAAAATTCCATCTTCCCCGGATCCCGGCAAATACTGTCGCCGCCAGAATCGTCAGCCCGACCGCGGGATTTTTCCTTCCCTCAATCACCGCGCAAATCAGCAGACATACCGTCTGCAAAAGGCAAACCCAGCTCTCAACCGGATCTGTAGTAAGCTCATTCAGCGCCTCAACAATGTACTCCCAATGCGCCCGGATGGTATCCCCGATAATTCCGGTGGCATCACTGCCGTATCCGCTGATATATTGGGAATACACCTCCCGGTTCATCGTGTACGCGCCTTCAATCGCGTCCCCGAGTTTGCCTTTCAGCAGATAAATCCCGGCAAGAATCAAGAAGGGTGCCGCGCAAATCAGCACCAGCCGGCACAGATCCCGGATCAAGCCCCGCCGGCCTTCCCTGTCCGCCTTGCAAAGATGAACAATCGTCACCGCAGCCGCGCCTAAGAAGAAAATCAGCACTGTATATGCGGAAATGAACGCCGTACCCAGGCTCAGCATAATCCCGATGGAAATCATCACGCTGCCCGCCGCGCTGATCCGGCCTTCCTCCCGGTACCGGATCAATTCCCAGAAAATCAGGATGTATCCGATTCCCTGCCAGTGGTCTGACAGAAGTGCCGTCCCCATGGAATACAGTCTCAGCATCGCCAGAAACGCCAGCGGCGTCAGAATCAGCATCGTCTGCCGAAGGCTTCTGCGATGCCGGACATACGCCGCCGTCCACAGTCCGGACAGCATCACATAGAATACCAACCTGAACTGAAACACGCTCCGCGCGCCCAGCAGCGCCGGAATGACCGCGAAATAATAGGAAAAAGGCATGTGCTGCGAAATATATGCCGTGTACAGCCCCTGTCCCTTCAAAATCGCGTATCCGCCGTAATAAATATCCTGCTCATCCGTAAAATAAGGAGTATGTGTCAAAGCAAAATACATGCAAAACACATAGCAGAAATAAATCACCGGCGCCCACTTGTCCGCAAACCGCAGAATTTTTTGTATGCGTTCGCCTTTCAAAGCGGTTTTCACGATTGCTCTTCCTCCATCTTTCCCCCATTAAAATTTTTCCCCGCGTCACGGATTCCGACCCAAATCGCGTATCCCAGCCGCAGCAGGCACACAATCACGAACGACCAGCAAAATCCGGTCAGTCCGCCCAGCCGGATTCCGATAATCCCAAACGCGATGAACAGCACGGCCCCGATCAGATTGACGGTCACCTGATACTTCGCCCGGAAAAACCGAAGCAACACCGTCAGCACGACATTCGCCGCGAAATACATAATCTGGGCCAGATTCGCCACCATGAAATAGCCCTTCACCAGATCATAATTCTGCGGATACAGAATCCGGATCAGAATATGGGACGCCGCCGTGCAAACGCCTGTTCCGATCAGGCATGCCGCAATCACGCCCAGTCCCATATAACCCATCATCCGGCGATTCACTCCGCCCTTGTATCTGGCCAGATAGCCGATCAGGACACTGTTGAGCGGCGTCGTAATCAACGTCATCGTTTTCCCCAGCAAAGACGCCTGGTAATAAATGCTCACCGCTGTTCCGTCCATCATCAGCTGTAGAATCACCCGGTCCCCGTTATAAAGCAGGTTTCCGATCAGGTTGGATAAAAACAGGGTCACAATCAGGGAAAAAATCTTCTGATTTTCTTCCGGATCCGTCTCTTCATCTTCAGACCGCAGTACCCGGCCGCGCGCCGCCACCCAAATCAGTCCCGCCGCTTCCCCGGGCAGGAGTGCCAGCGGCCAGAGTCCCGTCTGCAGATACAGCAAAATCCCGATCCCGTATCCGATGCTGATCACCAGATAATACAGAAAATAACCCTTATAGTCCAGACTCAGCCGGTACTCCACATCCGCATAAAACCGCCACATGGTCAGAATCGTCAGCAAAATCAGCAACGCTTCTTCTTTCGCGCCGGTATTTCCGGTCAAGGCGCAAAAAATTATCATGTACGGAATCGCGATCCAGGATGCTGCCAGCATTGCCCGCGAATAAGGGCGATTCCGGGTCTCTCCTTTCGCGCTCACGGTCATCCGGGCATAATTGCACGCCGTGCCCATCGAAATCGCGAGAATATTCATCCCGCTGAGCAAGCTCAATGCGTTCCCGTACGCCTCGTTGCCCATTTGCCGGTTCCATACCGGATAAACCACGAACTGGGCCAACACGTTCATCAGCACGAGTCCGGCAATCGTCCATACGGAATCAGACAGAATCCGACCCAACAGTCCCTTTTTCTTTCCCGTGCTCATTTGTTCTCCCCGTCCGCCGGCGTGTCAAAATTAATCCGTTCTTCCTCCACCACCAGCGGCCGCTTCATCATTCTCAGGTTGATCGCCGCGATGTATTCGCCGAGGAATCCCATAAATGCCAGCAAAATGGAGCACATCAAGCTCGTGATAATAATCATCGGCGCCTGCCCGGCATCAAACCGATCCCAATAAATCAGCTTCATAATCAGGTATACCAACCCGACCAGCAAATTAATGAACGCCAGAATCATCCCGGCAAACACCGCCACCCGCATGCCGACCTTCGTATAACTCGTCACGCTCAGCATCGCCGCGTCATACAGGGTATACCAGTTGTTATGCGTCTTCCCGGCGCGGCGCTGCGGCTGCTCATAGGAAATTTCCTTTCGCTTTCCGCCCAGCTCCGCCACAATGCCCCGGATGAACGGCGTCGGGTCATCCAGTTTTCTCAGCACATCGAGAAATTTCTTGTCATACAGCCCGAACCCGGTAAAATGCTCAATCTGATCCACCTCAGAAAATTTCCGGATCAGCTTGTAGTAAATCGTCCGCAGCTTATACATGAAAGGATTTTCCTTGCTGCTGGTCTTGATGCCGCAGACAATCTGATACCCTTCCTCCCAGTACTTCAGAAATTCCGGAATCATCTCCACCGGATCCTGAAAATCCGCGCAAATGGAAATCGCGCAGTCTCCGGTCGTCTGGCACAGCCCGTAATACGGGCTGTTGAACTGCCCGAAGTTCTTTACGTTCAGAATCGCTTTGACCTTCGGATTTTTCTGGCAGATCAGGCGAAGCAAATCCCGCGTCCCGTCCGTGGAGCAGTTGTCAATGCACAGAATCTCATAGTCATACTGAGGCAGTTCCTCCATCTGCGCCGCCACCGCCGCGGTGATCGCCTCAATGTTCTCCGCCTCGTTATAGCAGGGAATCATAATGCTGACCTTTTTCATTTTGTCCCCTGTGCCTCCTCTTTCTCCAACTTTTTCCGGTACGCGTCCACCGTGTACCGGATTCCCGCCTCGAAAGATACCCGGGGAGTAAATCCCGTATCTTCCGTCAGCGGTGTCAGGTCCGCCTGCAGGTGCATCACCTGATTCGGCGGATACGGCAGTTCCCCGATTCCGAGTTTCATGTCCGGATCCACCGCGTCCCGGGCGATCTCAAAATACTCTTTCAGAGGTCTCACCTGTCCGCTCCCGACCGGATAAATCGCGCCGTCTTTTCCTTCCCTTGCCATTGCGACCAACGCGCCGGCCACATCCCCGGCGTAACAGAAATCCCACATCTGCTCCCCGGGCGTCAGTTTCGGCACATTCCCGTGCATCAGCTGATCCAGGATCGTCGGAATCACGCTCAACGGACCATCCCCGGGGCCGTACGCGCTCAGGATTCGCGCCCACTCATGCCGCATTCCCGCCTGCGCACACTCCAGCCGGGTCAACTGACCCGCCGCCAGCTTCGCCATCCCGTATCCCGTCACCGGAAAACAAGGTGCGTCCGCCTTCACAAGGCCTTCAATCCGCCCGTACTCTGCCTGGGATCCGACCCCGATGAACACCGAGCACCCGATTTCCTTTGCCGCCTTGACTGCAGCTACGGCGCACCGGATGTTCTCCGCCTGAATCATCGCGTCATTCCGCCCCGGACCGATCGTCCCCATCCATGCCAGATGGAAAAACGTGTCCGCGCGCATTCCCGGCTCATCCTTCAGGCGGTCAATCTCCCGCATGTCCATCTCAATGACCCGCGTACCCTCAGGCAAATCAGCAATCCGTTTATCTCCCGGATAGCACAGGGCAATCGTCTCAATCCCTTCCGCCAGCAACTCCCGGCACAGCGCCATACCTACCGTGCCCAGCGGTCCGTTCACGACCGCCGTCCGGATTTCATTCATTTGCTCCGCCATCACTGTTCCTCCATCAGGGGAATCACCATTTGCTTTTCCAGTTCCTCCCTCGGCAGGAAGGGCGCCAGATCCTCCAGCGGCGGGCTCACCAGCGTCCCGTCCGGCAGGCGCTTCGTCGCGCTCTTCGGCTCCCAGACCTGCCTGGTGTCGGTGAAAATTTCAGTGAACACCGGTCCTTCCATGGAAAGCGCTTCGTCCACAACCTTCTTCATTTCCGCGTTGCTCTTCGCGCTCAGATAGGGATATCCGAACGCTTCGACAATCTTCCGGTATTCCGGGAACCCGAGATCCCCACTCTGCGGACCGATGCCCACAAAATTTTTGTTGAACAGATTCGTCTGGGTAATCCGGATGGAATGATATCCCTGATTGTTGATCAGGAAAATCTTGATCGGCAGCCGATTGGTCAGAATGGTCTGCAGTTCCTGCAGATTCATCATGATGCTTCCATCGCCTTCCAGGCAAATCGTCTGCCGGCGCCCGCCGCCAATGCATGTCCCGATCGCCGCCGGCAGCCCGTATCCCATGCTCGCAATCGCGCTATTATTCGCCATCCGGCTGCCTTTCTGAATCACATACGCCTGATTGCCCACCACGCAGCACGCGCCGTTGGACACCGCCGTCAGGCTATTCTCCGGAAGCCGGCTGCTCAGATACCGGACAAAAGCATACACATTCGCCGTTTCGCCGTTTTCTTCCCACTGCCGGGGCAACACCGCGGGGTATTCTTTTTTCCACCGCCGGCAGGTTTCATTCCATGCCTTCTCCCGGCTCACGGGTGCCTCCGCCGCGGCGGACAGCTTCGTCAGAAAATCCTTCGCATCCGCCCACACAGGCAGATCCACATGCAGGGTATGCTTCTTCATCTCCGCCCGGTCAATATCCACCATGATGACCTCGGCCGCCCGGGCCCAGGTCTTCCAGTTATATCCCACCTGCCGGATGGAAATCCGGGTGCCCACAGCCAGAATCAGATCCGCGTTCTGAATGGCCCAGTTGCCCGGCCGGTCACCCATGTTCCCCGCACGCCCGCAGTACAGCGGATGCTCATCCTCAATCAGGTCCACCGCGTTCCAGTAGGTAACTACCGGGATATTCAGCTTTTCCACCGCTTCGCGGAACGCCGCGTACCCGCCGGACAGGCGGATGCCGTACCCCGCGTGGAACACCGGGCGCTTCGCGTTCCGGATCTTCTCCAGCACGGCCTGAATCACATCGTCCCCGACCTCCGGAGGCAGATTCCCCTCATCCTCCGCCGGATCATATCCCTCCAGCTCGTCCGTCTCAATATATCCGCCCTGGAAATTCACCGGGATATCCACCCACACCGGACCCGGCCGGCCCGTTGTTGCCAGATGCCACGCGCGCTCCAGATGATACCGGATCGTCTTCGGATCCTCGATCATCACGGCATACTTGGTCATCGGGGTCACGGATTTCACGATATCATATTCCTGATCCCCGACCGCGCGAAGCGGCAACCCGTCCGTAAACTGCGAGGCGTACCGTGCCGTCGTGTCATATCTCACCTGTCCGCTGATCACGAACATCGGGATGGAATCCAGCCATCCGCCGACCACGCCCGTCAGCGCATTCGTCCCGCCGGGACCGGTCGTCACGCAGACCGCCGCAATCCGGTTTTCCAGCCGCGCGTACGCTTCCGCGGCCATGGCGCACGCCTGCTCATGGTGGTTGTAGGTCACCTTCAGCCCGGAATGGTGCCCCAGCGCGTCGTTCAAGTGCATCGCGCCGCCGCCCACTACGGTAAAGACATCCGTCACGCCCTTCTCCGCCAGAAAGTTTGCCACATAATCCGCCAGCCGGATTTTCATTGCGCCACCTCCATCACTCATTCTCCCAGAAATTCGTTAATTTGCCGGTCCATCTCGTCCCGGACATCTCCGCCCTTTTGCCACACTCGGGTCCACTCAATCGTCTTTTCCACCGCCGTGTCCAGATGCCACCGCGGTGTCCACCCGAATGTAGTCTTCAGCTTAGAGCAGTCCAGCTTCAGGAAATTCGCCTCATGAGGACCGCCGTCATGCCGGTTCTCCCAGGTCAGCCCCTCGCCCCATTTTTCGGTAAACAGGTCCACCAGATCTCCCGTCCGGTAGCAGTCCGCGTCATCCGGACCCACATTATAGTTACCGGCAAATTTCCTATCCTGCTCCTGTGCCGCGGCGATCATCAGGTACACCGACACCGGCTCCAGCACATGCTGGAACGGGCGCGTCGAATACGGATTCCGCACGATGATCGGCTCTCCCTTCATCGCGGACCGGACACAGTCCGGAATAATCCGGTCATTCGCGAAATCCCCGCCACCGATGACGTTCCCCGCCCGTGCGGTGGAAATCGCAACGTGCCCGTCCATGAAAAAGCTCCGCTTATAGCTCGCCGTCACCAGCTCCGAGCAGCTCTTGCTGTTCGAGTACGGGTCATACCCGTCCAGTTCCTCATTTTCCCGGTATCCCCAGGCCCACTCGCGGTTCAGGTACACCTTGTCCGTCGTCACATTCAGGAAAGACCGGACGCTGTCGCTCCTCCGAACGCACTCCAGAATGTTCACGGTACCCATCACGTTGGTTTCATAGGTATATGCCGGATCCTTATAACTGTCCCTCACAATCGGCTGCGCCGCCAGATGAAACACGATTTCCGGTTTCGCCGCGTCAAACGCGGCCCATAGTTTTTCCCGATCCCGGATGTCCCCGATCACGCTCCTCATGCCTTCATCCACCCGCGCCAGCATAAACAACGCCGGATCCGTCGGCGGCTCCAGACTGTATCCGGTCACCTCCGCGCCCGCGTTCTGCAGCATGCGACTCATCCAACTTCCCTTGAATCCGGTATGCCCGGTCAGGAACACCCGTTTTCCGCGATAAAAGCTCAAATCCATTTTCGTTTCCTCCTTACACCTTCAACTCATTCCTTATCTGTTTCCAATGGATCAAACCCAGTGCCCCTTCAATAATCAAAGCCGCCCAAATAATCAACTCCGCCCCTTGCTTCACGATGGCCAATGGTTTCCGACCTTCATAATAATTAAACAGCGGCAAATGCATCACAGGGATGATCATCATCAGAAAATAAATCACATTTCTCAAATTCAATTCCTTTTCATCCCTCAGAAAAATCACGAGCGGAAGAATCATATACACGAATGTATAATAAGGTGCCACCTGTATACAAACCATTGGCATCGTCAGCATCAGCACTCTTTTCCACTCGCTGACTCTCGCAAAAACAGCAGATATGATCATCACAAAACATATCACATAGGAAACTGTCTGGACCTGCCCATATAGATATGTAAAATCCTCTTCCGGCCGTCCTGTCAGACCAGAAAGCTTGTAGATTACAGCGGATGTCATATTCTTGAATCCGGTCCCCATGGCCACAACATAAGATTGACGTCCTTTTTTAAAAAGCACCTCAAAAAAAATCCGTAAATTATCCAATCCACCTTCAAACAGAAAACACGGTAAAACTAATGTCATCAATCCATAAACCACCGTCCGAACCGCATCTGCCCATCTTCTTTCCTTCAACAACAACACTCCGAGAAAAGCCGGATAAATCTTAATGCCCGCTGCCATGGCCAAAGCAATGTATGCGGTTTCACGAATCACCGCATTCGAATGTCTGTAAAAAGCCAGAAAATACAAGCTGAGCATCAACGCCATAATAATGACATTTCCACGTTCAACCGCATAAGTAAATGCAAATCCCGTCAAACACATCAAACCTGCCGCGCGGCTTTCCCGATTTGAACGATTTTCCAACAATCGCTGAATCAACATGGCGCACAATAGGCTGACAACCAGAATAAACAAAAACAGCATCAGAACCGGTGCTTGCTCGGACCGCGTATCCCCAGCCTGACCGCGTACCGCCAACAACGTCTGTGTATGCCACCCGTCAATTACCCATTCCGGCATAAACTGCTCAACCAGCAGAAAAAAGGCATTAGCAAGCGGAGGATACAATGTTCTGAACTCAGTGTAAGGTGTCCGGTCCATCGTATAATAAATACTATTGATAAAATCCATCCCGGTATCTAACTGATCATCGGAAAAATATTCGCTGACTTTCCTGCCATGTCCCGCCGCAGTCACCGCCATCAACAGAATCGCTCCCACCAAGCTCAGCATCACAAAAACCCAAAGAGGATCTTTCAGTTTCTTCCAATTCAATTTTCCTTCTCCCCCTCCGCCCTATTTTTCAATTCTTCCCCGCGGCTTCCAGAATCACCTTCGCCATATAATCAATCATCTCATCCGTCATACCCGGATATACACCGACCCAGAAAGTATTCTCCGTGATAAAATCACTCACGCTCAGATCCCCGGCCACGCGATACGCGTCCGTCCCCCGGATGGGATCAAAGCACGGATGCTTGATCAGGTTTCCGGAGAAGAGCAGACGGGTCTGCACATTCTTGCCTTCAATGTATCTCGTCATCTCATTCCGGTTCAGTCCGCTGCCTTCACGCACGGAAATCAGGAACCCGAACCAGCTCGGCCGGCTGCCTTCCGCCGGCTCCGGCAGAATCAGCTTATCCTCCGCGCCGGCCAGCGCCGCGCGCAGACGGTCCCAGTTATGCCGGCGCCGCTCAATGAATCCCGGGAATTTTTTCAGCTGCTCGCACCCGATCGCCGCCTGCATGTCCGTCACCTTCAGATTGTACCCGAAGTGGCTGTACACATACTTATGGTCATATCCCTTCGGCAGCTCACCGTACTGCCCGTCAAACCGGTGTCCGCAGAGATTGTCATGCCCGGAGGGGCAAATGCAATCCCGGCCCCAGTCACGATAACTCAGAATCATCCTGTGCAGCAGCGGATTGTTCGTATAGACGCACCCGCCCTCGCCCATGGTCATGTGGTGCGGCGGATAGAAGGACGATGTCCCGATATCCCCCCATGTGCCGGTAAACCGGGTCTCGCCGTCAATCGTGTACTGACTGCCCAGCGCATCGCAGTTGTCTTCCACCAGCCACAAATTGTGTTTCTCGCAGAACACCTTCACATTCTTCAGATCAAAAGGGTTGCCCAATGTGTGCGCGATCATAACCGCCTTGGTCTTTTCGCTCAGCGCGCCTTCCAGCTTGCTCACATCAATGTTGTACTGGGGAACGGTCACATCCACGAACACCGGCACCGCGCCATACTGAAGCACCGGAGTCACCGTCGTCGGGAAACCGCACGCCACGGTAATCACTTCGTCCCCCGGGCGAATCTGTCTCTCGCCCAGTTCCGGCGCGGTCAGTGCGGAAAAAGCGATCAGGTTCGCGCTCGATCCGCTGTTTACCAGATGCGCGTATTTCACACCGATCCACTTGGCAAACTCCTTCTCAAAGCTGTCCGCGAACCGCCCGGTCGTCAGCCAGAAATCCAGCGTAGCATCTGTCAGCGCCTGCATTTCCCTTTCGTCAAACACGCGGGATGCGTAACTGATCCGGTCCCCCGGCTCAAACGCCTTCTTCCCCGCCTTGAATTCCTGATAGTATTCCCCGACCAGCGCCTTGATCTCCTCGCGCGCCTGCGCTTCGTTCTCCCACTTACTCATTTCCCGATATCCTTTCCTCTTGAGCTTTCTCATCAAAATGAACCTTAAACTGACCGGCATCACGAACCGGTGTCATGTAATCCCCGTATTCCAGCGTCAGCTCTTCATGATATCCGTTTTCAATCATGAACTTCCGATCATCAAAAGGAACCGGATGATATTCCTGTGCCCACGCGCACTCATAATGCCGCTTCGCCATATTGTTCGGTTCAATATTCACGCACAGAAAATACTTTCCGCCGACATGCTGATGCCGGTCCATCCATTTTTCCCTTCTCTGACAGATTTTTTCCATCGGAATCATTCGTCCGAATGCCGGTACCATGCTTATACCGATTTTTTCAATCAAATTCGCCGGTTTTTCCGTCAGGCCCATGGAACGCGGCCGATGTCCCAGTGCCAACGCATGATATGCCATCAAACGGTGCGCCATGCGATTATGGGTTCGCTCAGTGTCGCCGGAAGAAATCGCCATAAAAATATCCACACACACATGATTCTGCAGGTTATCAAATGCCTGATCCGTCTCCGTTGGTTCATGCCAATAATATCTTGTGTCACAAACCCGCGGAACAAAATTGAAAAAGTTCGGGCAGAGATCCGTTGGCTCAACCAATTTCAGATGTTCCGGAAGTTCCGCCTTCAGCGACTCTCTCAATCGCGAATAATCCTTTCGCCAGATTCGGATATCCATGTCATCATCCCACGGAATCATCCCCTTCTCCCGCACGGCGCCCAGCATGGACCCGCAAAAGAGCGTATAAGGAATTTGATGCGTGCGGCATATCCTGTCTATTTCCGACATGATATCACGCAGCACCTTCTGCACTTCCTGAAGCGTCAAGGGAACTCCCCCTTCCTTTCCGTCAATACCCGGTCGAATGCAGCCACATCAGGGCATACGTCAGATTACATCCCAGGCACATCGCAAACACAATCACGCTCATCACGTCCCCGGCCCGGCCGATTCTTTTCCGGATCGCCTGCGGCCACATGAGCCCGATCGCCACCAAAATCCACAACGGGATAAAGTATCTTGCCTGCATGCCGCCCACACTGCCGCCGACTTCCGAGGAAACAAGATACTGCGCCAGAATCAGGGAAAACTCCGCCGCGAAAGCGGCCAGCACAAACCCGATTCTTCTTCCGGCGCTCAGCGGGCTCTTCGCATCCCATTTCTCCCCGATCGCGCAGACCGGCGCGACCAAAAGCAGAAGTACATAATACAAAATATTCAGTTCGCCGTTGCCGCCAAGATACGCCCAGTGCGCAATCCCGGCCCTTGTCAGGAACACCTGATCCTCCCACCAGAATGTCAAAAGCTTCCCAATTTCACCGGTCGGATTTGCCATAATCCCGGCCATCTGCGCCGCGGAGTCCGCCCCGGCAAACCGGGCATCCCCGCCGATCACGTTATCGTACGCGCCGGGCACGATCAGCGCCAGCTCGCACCAGACGACCATCAGAATCACAAACCCGCGGAACGCCCACGCCCGACCCTTGCCGCCGAGCTTCTTCGCGGGAATCATCAGCATCGTCAGCGCCGCCAGGCTGTACGCCGGTTTTGCCAGCGTCCCCAGCGCGAACACCGCCGCCATCGCGATCCCGCGCCCCGCCGTCAGCGGCTGTTCACCATCCAGCGCTTCCATCAGCAACGCCGTCCCGAGAAGCACACTCCCGATAACCACCGTGTCATAGGTCTGGCTCGTCATCTGGAAAAAGATCGTCGGCATGGTCGCCGCCACGAGGAAGCTCATCTTGTATCTCGGCGCGTGCTTCACCGCCAGCGCCGTCATGCCGGCGTACACCAGCGTACTCGCGATCACGCTGCCCATATAAATCATTGCCGCGTCATCTGTCATCAGCTCCGCGATCCACTGACCGACAATGAGCGGCAGATACCCTGTCAGCCACGTCGTCACATCCGCCAGCCATGCCGGAAATCCGCCCGGCATCCTAAAACTCAGACTCTGAATCTCAAACTGATGAACATCCTCGTCCCATGTCTGCCATGCCGGATCATCCGGAAATGCCGGTTTCCGGATCGCCACCATCAGCCCGATCCCGGCAATCATCAGGAAAGTCAGCCACGGCAGAAGTCTCGACCAGTCCCATTCCTTCACTTCGGAGGGCACCGGGCGATTCTCACTGTCCTTCAGCGGAATCAGCGCCAGCAGCAAAAGCCCTGCCGCGAAATAAAGCAGTACCATGTTCCGGACAACTTTCCCGCCCTCTTCCTGAATCATGGGCTGAAACTCTTCCGTCTCATCATCCGACGTGCCTTTAACCTTGACCGTACCTTCTCCCTCAGCGGTCAGCCGGATCGTATAGGTCTCCGACCCGGAAAAGCTCCCGACCACGGTCACCGTTTCCGGCTCTTCCGCCTCGGCGACCATATGTGTCGTACTTCCGACCACCGTGCCGCTTGCATCCATGATCTCCGCCTGCAGGGTCAGTCCCGTGGCTTTCTTCACCCCGCTCAACGTCAAACTGACCCGACTCACATTTTCCATGGACGGCGTCCACGACCACTCCAGCGTCTCCCCGGCGGAAATTGCTTCCTTTTCTCGCCCGCCGGCAGATGACATTTTCATTTCCTGCACATAAGGCAGAAAAAAGTACGCGCATACAAGCAGTATCGCCAACGCAATCAATGCCGCCCGCGCAATACGGCTTTTCATTCCTGCTTCCCTCCGTTTACTTTGCTGCCTTTCCGATCCGCCAATCTTCATAATCGAGACTCAGATTCGGATTGTAGAACGGATCCCCGTCGTCAATCATTACCTGCCATCTTTCCCGGAAAATCTTCGCGTCTTCCGGATAGCTCTTCCATTCCGAGCCTGCGTCAAAATGAACCCGTTTCGCGCTTCCGCCTTTCAGCTCCGCAAAGGGCGTAAACACATTGTAATATCCATTTTCCCTCAATTTCAGGCAAAAATCGATATCAAACAGCGCATCGTTGTATCCGTCCGAAAATCCATCAACTTCCCCGAATTTTTCCCGCCGGACCATCCAGCAATCGCACACAGCGCTTACATCGCACACCACGTCCAGTTGCCCGTAATATCCGTCATAATCCTCATCCAGCATATAATATGCGCGCCCGGCCAAACGCCTCACGCCCATCCCGAGCACAATTCCACCCTGACGCAGGTTCCCCCGGGCCACATATGTCTTCGCGCCGACCGCGCCCACATGGCTTTGCCGGCAAATCATCAGCATCTCACGGATCCAGTCCGGATTTTCCGGCACCAGTTCGCCTTCCAGAAACAGAAGATAATCTTCTTTCGCCTCGCGGGCCGCGGTCTCCCACCGATCCCGCCGGCTGCCCTCGCCCGCGATCTCCGTCCACACGATATTTTGCCATGCTGTTTTTTCTTTCAGGGTTTCGAGCCCGGCCGCGTCCTTCCCGCGCATGTCGGCAATCACGCGGACGCTCGACTCTCCATCGATCGGATACTTCACCCGGTACATGGTCGGATAAATATCCGTACTCACAACCTCAGCATCCATGCCCTTCCGGTCCCGCAGAAACGCGCGCACCGCGTTCTGCCCCGCGGTAATCGTGTACGGTTTTGCGCTGATGTCGCTGGCCACGCTGCCCTGCACAGAGCGCCACATATACAGGATTTTCGGAATATGATGCACTTTTTCCGCCGCGTCCGTCATCCGCAGAATCAGGTCATGATCCTGACTGCCGTCAAACTCGCTCCGGAACGCACCGCCCGCCTTCTCCGGCAAATCCTTCCGGAATACCGTCATATGGCAGATATAATTGTTGGTCAGCAGATGATCCGGTGAATACCCGGGTTTAAACCGGAGGCCGAGTATGTCTTTCCGGTTCGGATGACGGAACACCATTTCATCCGTATACAGGAAATCCGCCCCGGTTTCGTGGATCGCCTTTGCCGTTTCATACAGCGCGTTCGGCAGTAGCACATCGTCATGGTCGAACAGGACAATATAATCCCCGCCCGCCATCTCCAGTGCCGCGTTGGAGTTGCCGGAGATCCCCTCATTCTTTTCCAGCTTCCGGTAATGAATCCGGTTTTCTTTCTCCGCCCGCGCCCGGCAATATTTCCCGACCGCGGCATGCTTCTCATCGCTCCCGTCCGCCAGGCACAGCTCCCAGTTTTCGTAGCTCTGATCGCAAACAGAGTCAATCATCTCCGCCAACAAATCCTCCGGCGTGTTGTACAGCGGTACCAGAATGCTGAACCGCACATTCTCCGGAAAGTATTCTTTCCGTTGCTTTTGCAGCGTTTCTTCATCCGGAATCATCCGCGCCAGATATTCCCGGCGCCGTCTTTTGGTTCCGAAATGCAGAAAACCCCGGCGCACCGTCTCCTTCACGCCTTTTTCCCGCAAATACCGGAACCCCCTCCGGACTACATTTTCCTTCCTGCCGCTCATTTTGCTTTCATCTCTCCTGCGATCAGCACATTCCGCTCTGTTCCTCGCTTCGCTCGGACAATTGCGGACGGCTGTAGCATGGTATTCCGTAATCAGTAGCAAATCTTGCCTTCCGCCACCGCCTTCAGATGTGCCCCATACGGACTCTTACCATACTTCTGAGCGCTGACGATCAGCTCTTCTTCGTTGATCCAGCCGTTCTTATACGCGATTTCCTCCGGCGCGGAAATAACCACGCTCTGGCGCTTCTGAATCATCTGCACAAAATCCGCCGCGTCAACCAGGCTGTCCATCGTGCCGGTGTCCAGCCACGCATATCCGCGCCCCAACAACTGTACATCCAGCGTTTCCTTTTTCAGGTACATGTCGTTCAGCGTCGTAATCTCCAGCTCACCCCGCGCGCTGGGCTTCACCTCATGTGCCATCTTGCTCACGCCCCGGGGATAGAAATACAGCCCCGTGATGCAATAATTGCTCTTGGGATTCGCCGGCTTTTCCTCCACGGACAGAACCTTTCCGTTCTCGTCAAACTCAACGATGCCGAACCGTTCCGGATCCGTCACATAATATCCGAAGATGGTTGCCCGGTCGTTCTTCTCCGCGTTCTCCGCGGCGGCGCGCAAAGTTTTCCCGAACCCATTGCCGTAGAAGATATTATCTCCCAGCACCATCGCACACGCCTCGTCCCCGATGAACTCCTCACCCAGCAGGAAGGCCTGTGCCAGCCCGTCCGGCGACGGCTGTACCTTGTAGCTCAGGTTTAACCCGAACTGGCTTCCGTCCCCGAGCAGGGTCTCAAACCGCGGCGTGTCCACCGGCGTGGAAATAATCAGGATGTCCCGGATCCCCGCCAACATCAGCGTGGACAGGGGATAATAAATCATCGGCTTGTCATACACGGGCAAAAGCTGTTTGCTCGTCACCATTGTCAGAGGATACAACCTTGTGCCGGCGCCCCCGGCCAGAATAATACCCTTCATACCTTTTCCTCCCACTGTTACATAATAATGATATCCATCAGTACCCGGCCGCCGTCATACAGCAGCTCAAAGCGCGTCGCGCCGGGATTCAACGTCCGCAGAAATTCATCCGCAAAGGTAATATTGAATCCTGTTTCCGTCTTCTCAATTTCGTACATTTCCGCATCGACCACCTTGCGGCCCCTGAGATACCGGAATTCCGTATAATCTTCCGCGGTCTTCGCCCGGGATCTGAAGTCCTCCAATGTATAGGTTTCTTCATTCCCCAACTCCACATACAACGTATAAATCGTTTCCATCCCGCCGGAAGAATGTTGCCCGGCATTCGATTTTTCGGTCGGCTCCGACATCACTTCTTCCGTCGGCACTTCCGTCACCTCCGGTGTCGGAGTCGGTGTCACCGTCGGCGTCGGTGTCGGACTCGGTGTCAGGGTCGGTGTCGCCGTCGGCGTCATGGTCGGTGTCGGTGTCGGTGTCGGTGTCGGGGTCGGGGTCGGGGTCGGAGTCGGGGTGGACTTCTCCGTCACCACGCTCACTTTTTTGACCAGTGAAAGCAAATTATCGGAAGTATACGCTTCCGTAATATCGTTTCCTTCCCCGTCCTTCAAAGAAACGATTTCCACCTGGAATTCGTATTCTCCGAGTTCCCCGGTCTCATAGGTAAAATCAGCCTGAGCGCTGCCCATCGCGCGAATCTGCGCCACGGTATAGGTTTTCCGGATCGTTTCCGCATCCTCCCCGTCCTTCCGGACATAAACCGCGACTTCCACCTTGCTGCCGGCCGGCAGCACCTGATAGCTGTTGTTCCACATATCCACGCTCAGTGTCAGAGAATCACCTGGTAATACTTCGTCCGTTTCTTCTCCGTCCGCGTCCGTCACAGTCAAATGCTCCGGTACCAGATTCACATTCTCCGTCGCGTCCTGACTGCCGTCCGTCTCCGCCGTCGCGTTTTCCTTGGCCTGCAGCACGGTCACCGTTCCCACAACGATGTGCTTGTCACTTTCCCCGGTATAGCCTTTCAGTTCAACGCTGTCCACGCTGTCCGTCTGATATGTTTCCAGCGAATACATGGTGTACCCGTTTTCCCTGTCTTTGCGCGCCGTTGTCTTTCCGGCTGCGTCATCATCCGAGTCCGCGATCATCAGCGCAGCAATCTTTTCGGCAATCCGATCCCGGATGTATCCGAACACCGTGACAGAATGTCCGCGTCCCTGATAGGTCTCTCCCTGATAGGTATACACGCCGATACCCATCGCGTCGCCCAGCTTCAACCGCTTCGCGCCCTCGTCGAGCAGACTCTCAATTTCAGAATAGGACCCCTGATCCGGCGCGACGGCGGAAGCCGCATAATCTTTCCAGTATCCGCCACTGCCCTCTGTCTGCTGGGCAGCGGCGCCGGTCGTATTGTCATACACGGTATTCCCGTCCGAATCCGTTTTCTGGTACCGACTGACGCCGTTCATATACCAGTCAATCCCCATACCCTGGGTGCCGCCCTTATTATCAAAATTGTCCCGGAATTCATCAAAGGCGGCATCCTCATCTTCCTGAACATTCCATCCGGCATATTCAAGCATGTCCGCCGCGCTCGCCGCCCAGCAAATGCTTGAATCATCGCCTTCCGTCACGCTCTCCTTTTCGGCGTCAATCATACTGATGTCCAGCTGATACTCCGCGTCCAGCTTCGTCTCAGTGATCTTGAACACCTGGCCGCTCAAAAAACTGAGTGCAATATCATATGCCAGCTTTTCATATCCCTCCGCGTCCGTCTCACCGGTGGTCTCCAATCCACTCAACAGGCATTCATAGCTCTTCCCGGTGCTTTCATCCTCGAAGGTGAAGCTCATCTGACTGTACTGCTCGTTCGTCTCCACGCTCTCCACGCTGACTGCGGAAATCACCAGATCGTCATATTTTTTTCCGCCGTCTTCCGTGCTTTCTCCGGTCATCGCGGATTCCGTAAGCACCTCTTCCGGAGCCGTTCCGGCTGTCAGAATTTCATCTTCCGCCGTCTCCACTTCAACCACGCGAATCATTTCATCACCGCTCAGAATCGCGGTTTCATCCGAGGCTTCTACGTCCGTCACGCTCTCCATCGGTGCAGGCTCCGCCGTCATTTCTTCCGTGCCCGGTTCCGCCACGGTCTCAACGGTCTCCACAGGCGCTTCGGTCACGCTCTCCGCCGTCGCAGGCTCTGCCGTCACTTCTACCTCGCCCGGTTCCGCCACGGTCTCAACGGGCGCTTCGGTCACGCTCTCCGCCGACGCAGGCTCTGCCGTCAATTCTTCCGGCGATTCCGTCACCAAAACAATTGTTTCCTCCGCCGCTGCGACCGTTTCCTCCGCATTCACCTCCGCCACAAGCTCCGACTCCGGCATGCCGGCGCTCTCCCCGGCCGGCTCCGCTGTCGCCTCAGCCCCTGCTTCCGGCGTCATTTCCTCACATAATATTTGCGCGGATTGCTCCGCAATGATTGCCATCTCCTCAGGCACTGCAGTGTCCGTATCCTCTGCCACACCCGTCATTCCCAGACAAAGCTGCGTCACCAGAATCCACGCCAAGCCCTTCCGCAATTTCATCCGGTCACCTCCATTCACATTCAGTCCTTAAAGCAATTCCTTGATACCCCTGGAATAAATTGCATAATAAACCATCCTTTATTATAAACAAACCGCTTCCACCGGTCAATATTCCTGAAAATTTTGCTGTTCCCGGGGCTCCTGACAAAAAACCGGGGCGGTCTTTTTCAAGACCGCCCCGGACAAATCAACCGTTTATTCTCAATAAAACCATTACACCCGCAGTCCGCCGATGCTCAAGGCCTGCATCAACCGTTGCCGCCCACTTCACCATCATCGTAATCATACTCCCAATCGTACTGCCAATCATAATAGTACTCACGCCAGAATGATCCGAAATTCTGAGAGTAAGACGGTCCGGAAGACACATATCCCGTTGCCAGATTTTCATAGTCCTCGTCCAGAATATTCGCACGGTGACCCGGGGAATTCATCCAAGCATTCACGACTTCCTCTGCGCTCGCTTGTCCCTGTGCAATATTTTCACCCACGGTCCAGCAATTATCCATACCCGCGTCATCCCATGCGGTAAAGCAATCGGTTCCATTCGGGCGATCGTGAGAAAACAAAGTCACCAGTTCATTCGCGCGCACCATTGCGACATCCTGCCACAGGTCCTCACGGGTCGTCAAATCATCAAGACCGTTTGCCCTTCTCTGCTCATTGCACAGCCTCAGCACATTCACGTTCATCTGCCATTCCGTGGAACCATCCGGCTCCTCAATCTGGTCTCCGACATTGATCTCGGCCACCGCGCACTGCTGCGCGAACTCCGTGCTGA
>Ga0065709_1029205_pt1 | contig 101517 bp, 111 predicted proteins | sample Hoacrofraction14_2_FD_59096 | JGI IMG/M metagenome (GOLD analysis project Ga0065709, IMG submission 59096) | Hoatzin crop microbial communities from Cojedes, Venezuela, sample from fiber fraction 14 v1 | ecosystem: Host-associated > Birds > Digestive system > Esophagus > Crop | place...
CTCAGTCTCCTCGGACTCCTCGGTCTCATCGATATTCTTGCTCACGCGCGTGTTGGACACGGACGATGTCGCGGTCATGTCGCTGACCGATGTCTTTATCGCATTGACCAGAATGATAATCAGAATCGTTACCACGATAATCGCAATTGTTATTCCGATAACAAGTTTCCCCGTGCCGGATTTAAGGAAGGCGAGGAACTTGTTCTCATCGTCGTCTTCTTCGTCATTCTTGATAAAACCGTCTGACATCGTGACCTTGTTCGTGTAACTTGAATGTGTATAGTATTCCGGCTTTTGAGTTGTCTTGGGAGCGGTTGCCGCAGCAGCGGTTGCCGCCGAAGATGCAAATATTCCGGAAGGGACATTCTTCTTGTCTTCATCGCCGTTCTTCTTTACCATAGCCTCGTTCGGCATAATAATCGCCGACGCAAACGGGCTGTTCTTCAAATCACTTGCGGAATGCTCGGCTATGTTGATTTCCTCAACAGGCTCCGAGGACGAGAAAATACCCGAGGGCACATTGTTCTTCGGCGCCTGTGCCGCGGGCTTGTTGTTCGATACGAAAACCCCTGCGGCGGCCGCAGTCGTTTTTGCGGGAGAGACCGAAGGCGCCTTTGTTGCAGCCGCTCCGCCCGTAATTTTTTTCAGATCGGACTTCATCTTAGCGGCCGAGAAATAACGCTTCTCCGGATCCGTCTGGCATGCTTTGTTGATAATCTTGGCAAACTCATCACCACCTCTTGCAGGGTTTTCGAAAGTCTCACCGGACATTCTGCGCTTTGTCGCGGCCTCCAAATCGTCCATCGTGAACGACTCGGGCTCCGGCGGCAGGAAAGGCCCGCGCTTACCGTTCAGCTGTGTATATAAAACCATGCCAAGCGAATAAATATCGGCGGTGTTGTCAAAACTCGAATCGCGGTAAACCTCGGGGGAACTGAAATCGCAATTATCGGCGGAAGAATAATCCCCGACAATCTTCGCAATCTCAACCGAACCGAAATCCCCCAGAACAAAACCGCCGTCGTCGTTTACAAAAATATTTGTGGGCTTGATGTTTCCATGCGTAATGCCCTTGTACTCGCAGTACTCCAGGGCCGTGCAGACATCTGAACCCAGCCTTGCAATTTCTTCCTTATCCAGGTCGCACCCGGAAGCGTAAATCGCCAAAGAAGGCAGATACGGCATCTTCTCGAAAACATAAACCTTGCCGTCTATCTCCTTATTCATGGTCTCGTGCTCGACAAAAACATTGCCGCGGCCTTCCAAATCCTTGTACCTGTCGAAGACCTCATTGACCTCATCCAAATTCAGGGAAGTCTTGGCGCAAATCACTTTCATCGCGCACTTATCGCCGGAAGTGCCGCGTGTCATCAGATAAACGGTTCCGCATGAACCTGTGCCTATAACGGACTTCGCGGTCCAATCACCGAAAAACGGTCCGTTCAAATTAAGTTCAGATAATTCCACGAGGCTTTCCTTCCCACATATAAGTAATATTTTTGCATTAAAAAATATAATACAACGAGTTAACTTTCGCAAGGTTGCGCCGCAACATGTCAGATATGGTTAAAAATTTGCAAATACACCCGCAACAATTATGTTTCCAAAGCATTTTTTCATGCATCTCAGTTCTGAACTTACTGGGTTGTTTTCACCTACATTTGAACCTGCTACAGGTTAATTTTACGGTGCATTTGGGCTGTTTCCACCTACATCACGACCTGTGGTAGGTTGAAATGTCGGTTGATTTATGCCGTTTCCACCTACATCACGACCTGTCGTAGGTGGAAATGTCGGTTGATTTGCGTTGTTTCCACCGACATCGGAACCTACCACAGGTTCATTTTACGGTGCATTTCCGAATACAAAGTGGGAAAATTTTACAAGCAAAAAAAAACAGCCGGGCGAACCCGGCTGTCGTTGTTTGAATTGTTGATTGATTACTCAATCTTTGTGCCGCACTCAGGGCAGAACTTAGGCATCTTGCCGTCTGCCGGTGCGTAGCCGCAGTTAGGGCACTTTGAAGGCGCCGCTGCGGGCATCGGTTTGCCGCACTCGCTGCAGAACTTACCTGTATTGCCTGTGTGTCCGCACTCGCAGGTCCAACCTGCCGCTGCGGGAGCCGGCTGAGGCTTGCCGCACTCGCTGCAGAACTTGCCGGTGTTGCCTGTGTGGCCGCATTCGCAGGTCCATCCTGCCGCCGCAGCACCTGCAACCGCTGCGCCTGCCGCCGCCGCGGGAGCCGCCGCCGCTGCCTGGGCATTGTTGTTTTGCATCATCTGGAGAGCCGAAGCGGTTGCGTTGTTGCCGCCCATGCCCTGCATCATGCCTACGCCCATGAGGCCGTTAACTGCGCCGTTGGCATTGTTGCCTGCGAGCTTCATAGCCTCTGTCTGGCCGAGAGCAACCTGAGCCGCCAAAGCATTTGCATCGGAACCGTAAAGTTTTGCGGAGTCGATCTGCTCGATTCTCTCACGGGACTTGTCGTCGGGTGTGATGGAATTGATCGCGACCGCTTCGACAACCATACCTCTTGCCTGGAGCCAATCCTCATCGAGGCAATCCTGCATATACTTACGAAGTCTGGACTGCTCGGAAGGAAGATTTGCGAACATAATCTTGTCCTGACCGCCGCAACGGTTGAGAACTTCCGTTAAGTGGTCGAGGAATTCCTGGCGGGGCTGCTTCGGGCTTGCCGGAGAACCCATCAACTGTTCTGCGGTGAAGTCACCGGAAACGTTACCGGAAATCGCTTTGAAGAACTGAACCGGATTCTCGATTCTGTAGGAGAATGTTCCGTTGATTCTTACGTAGATGTTGCGGTACTCGGGGTCTGCGTAAGGCAAAGGTGTCGCCGTACCGAAGTTGTTGTCTCTCATCTCGAGCAGGTTTACGAAATAAACGCGCTGCTGCTTTGTGATTTCGCCTGCCGCACGCATACGATCCCACATGTCGGAGATTGACTTCTTAAGATTTGTTGCGAAATGCTTGTCGGACAGGACCGAAGGAGATGTGGAAGAATCCCATCTGTAGTATCCGGCTTTGTCCGTAAAATCGATTACCTGACCGCCGTCTACCAAAAGAAGCGCTGTTCCTTCAGGTACAAAAATAACGGAACCCTGTGTGATTACATCCGTTGAACCTTTGTTTCTACCCTTTTCGTTACGAGCCGCGCCCTTGTGAACGAGAACCTTCTCACCCAGAGAGTCACAGCTGAACACTTCCTGATACTGATCCGCAATTTCCGAAGAAATGGACGAACCGACTGTACCGGCGATGTTTGCAACCAAACTGATTAAACCCATTAAAATATCCTCCTGTGATTTTTTATAAGTCTGTTGACCCGAAACTATAATAACATTTTTGTCGGCATGCCACAATTTAATAATCGTAGTGAATGCGCCTGTCCATAACGAACACTTCAGGAGCGGCAAATCCGGCGCCGTCAATGCCTTCGATGCCGTCCATGTAGGATGTCACAAGCAAAGGAATTCCGGTGAGTTCGGATGCCTCAAGGATTATTTTTTCGCCCTCGGCGATAATTTCGGGTGTGGTCTCGCCCAAAAGATTCGTATTGTTGATGTACCCGTCAATCGGGAACCCAGAGGCCGCGCAAAGTTCGGCTGTCATCTCGGCAATTTGCGGGGCATCGGATGTGAATGGGCGCAGAGTGTTTACGGCCATGAGTATCCTGTGGTCCGTGTTTTCGAGACGACGGCGCAAAGACCCGAGCACGACGGCACCCATGTCCTCTCCGCCGATATCAAAGACACCCTTGTACTCTTCGTCGTCGAAAATAACATAAACTTCTCCGGGCAGCACAGGTGCGTCGACGTTGGATTTGGCATAATCCGGGGCCACGACGCGGATGCCGGAGGATTCGAGCAATTCCCTCGCATCGGCCGAACGGTAGAACGGATTTACGATATCGAGGTCAGCCAAAAGAATTTTCTGCGGTTGCGGGAACGCGGAACGCAGGGCCGTCGCAACGTTAACGCTGATCTCGCTCTTCCCGCTTCCGTATGCGCCAAGAATTACGGTAAGACGTGTGTTTTTAACAATCTCGGGACAATTCATTTATGTCACTCCTTTATCCTGCAGATTGCAAAACTTCCCGGTGCAAAAGTGATTTTGCCTTCTTCGGACTTAACATCGCCCAATGAGAATATAACCTCGAGCCTCTCCTCGCGGATGAAGTTGTCCAAAGACATGTTGGCCGTCACGGTCAGGTCGTTGCCGCGGTTAAAAGACAACACCTGGATACCTTCACGGGCAAATGTTATCTGGACGGGACTGTCGGCCGCCAAAGAAGGTTCGGACTTGCGCAAGGCAATATAGTTTTTCAAAGTGTTTAGCATCGAATAAGGAGCCGCGGTTTGCATTGCAACCGTAGGTGCGTTTTCAGAATCATCTTGCGGGATATACAAATCTTTTGCATCTGCGGTTGAAAAACCGCAGTTGTCACTGCTGTCCCACTGCATCGGGGATCTGCTGCCGGTTCTGGTATATCCGCCTTCAACGGTTGAAAGGCCCTCCAAGTAGGTCATTCCGATCTCATCGCCATAGTAAATAAACGGCACTCCGGGAAGTGAAAACAGAGTTGCATAGGCAATCAGGCATTCTTTCTCTGATAAAGTGCGTGCCGCGCGGGGCGTGTCGTGGTTGCAGGAAATATATGCCATCGCCCCTTCGCTTTCGATAACACTTTCCATGCGTTCGTTGAACTCGTTAACGAATCTCATCGGGTCTCCGCCCGAGCCCGTCTTAAAGAAACTCTTGTCTTCCGCTCCGGGCTCTGCCTCACCCTCGAAAGGATTGACTTTATCCGCAGGCACACCGCCGCGCTCGTAGTCGCGCAAAAGCGAGTTATATCCGCCGCCGGCGTGGTCGAGCCAAAAGTCCATGTCAAAGCCGGCATCGCAAAGCGAGCCTTTGGCCCAGGACCACTCTGAAACAAATACAGCCTCAGGGAAATCCGCTCTGACTTTACCTAAGATGTAACGCCAGGTCTCACAGGTGTATTTCTTCTCCGGAGTATCGTTCTTAACAAGAGAGTCCGCCATGTCGACGCGAAAACCGTCGCACCCCATGGAGAGCCAGAATTTGCAGACATCGACCATTGCATCTCGGGTTGCAATCGCACCCTCGCTGTCGTATCTCTGCTGCCAGGGGGCGTCTATCTCTCCGAAGCCGTAGTTCAAAGCCGGCTGGCTTTTGAAGAAGTTGATGAGATATGTGCCGTTACGGGGCATCTCACCGCCGATGTACGGGCGCGGCCACATGCCGCCGAACCAGGTCTTCGACCAGACATAGCGGTCGGACATACCGCCGCGGTCTTCCGGGTTTTCCGCCCCGCTTAACTTAAACCACTCGTGTTGCTCGGATGTGTGGCCCGGAACCAAATCCAAAAGTATGCGTAAACCTTTTTGGTGGGCTTCCTCGAACAACTGCTTTGCGTCGTCGTTGGTGCCGTATCTTTCGGCAACCTTCTTGTAGTCGCGCACGTCGTATCCCGCGTCCTTGAACGGGGAATCGAATATCGGATTGAGCCAGATTGCGTCGGCCCCCAAATCCTTTACATAGTCGAGTTTGGAAATTATTCCCTGTAAATCCCCTACGCCGTCGCCGTTGCTGTCCATAAAACTCTGCGGATATATCTCGTAGAAAACGGCGGTCTTAAACCAGTCCTTCATGATACTGTCTCCTCCATGTTCAAAAGTGCCTCAAGTCTACCATATATAAGCGTTTTTATGCAGAAAAGAAGTCAGGTTTTGAGGGTAAAAGTTTTCGTTATATGTCGTTTTCCCCCTTGACTGAAAGTAGTCAAAGTGTATGATATTTATGCTTTATAACAGGAAATCGGAGGAGACTTCATGGACGGTCAGTCATTGCTTCAGGTACAGGGCCTTAAGGTCAGTGTTGAAGACAAAGAAATACTTCACGGAATAGATTTAAGTATAGATTCGGGAACGGTTCACGTTTTGATGGGCCCGAACGGCGCGGGCAAATCGACGCTCGGCAACGCGCTTATCGGCGCGCCCAAATATACGGTCACGGAAGGCACGATTAATTTCAAGGGCGAAGACATCACCTCGATGTCCACGGACAAACGTGCAAAGCTCGGAATGTATCTGTCATTCCAAAACCCTGTTGAGGTTCCCGGCATCACGCTTGCCAATTTTATAAGAACATGCGTCGAGCAGAAAACCGGCGAAAGACTTCGTATGTGGAATTTCAAGAAGGAACTCACCAAGACAATGGAGATGCTCGACATGGACCCTTCCTATGCCGACCGCGACCTGAACGTAGGCTTTTCGGGCGGTGAGAAAAAGAAGGCCGAGATCCTGCAGTTGCTTATGTTAAAGCCCGATTTCGCGATTTTGGACGAGACCGACTCCGGCCTTGACATCGATGCCGTGCACACGGTCACCAAGGGTATCAAGTACTACAAGGAGACCGTCGGCGGCGCACTTCTTATAATCACTCACATCACAAGAATTCTGGATGGCCTTGCAATCGACAAGACTCATATCTTAGCGGACGGCAAATTCGTGGCCGAGGGCGACTCTTCCCTCATCGCTTCCGTCAACGACAAGGGCTTTGACCAGTTTTTGAACAGGGGCTGAAACTATGGCCGAGAAAACACATATCGATGACATAAACAGAAGCATTTACGATTTTCGCTACAGCGAAGACGATGCTTATAAAGTGGACTCCGGCCTCAATCCGGAGATAGTTGAACAGATTTCCAGGGAGAAGAACGACCCTGAATGGATGCACGACTTCCGAATGAAGTCCCTCGACATCTACAACAAAATGCGTATGCCTTATGCGGGCCCTTCCATCGAAGGTCTCAACATGGAGAATATCGTAACTTACATACGACCCAACACTTCCATGAAAACCGATTGGAAGGATGTCCCTGAAGAGATTAAAGACACATTTGAGCGCTTGGGTATCCCCCAGGCCGAGCGCGAATCTTTAGCCGGTGTTGGCGCTCAGTATGACTCCGAGCTTGTGTACCACAACGTCAAAGAAGAAGTTGCTGCGCAGGGTGTAATTTACACCGACATTGAGTCCGCCCTGCACGGCCCGTATGCGGACATGATAAAAGAGCATTTCATGAAACTGATTCCGCCCACCGACCACAAATTCGCTGCCCTTCACGGCGCGGTTTGGTCAGGCGGTTCGTTCGTCTACGTACCCAAGGGAGTTTCCGTTGAAATCCCGCTGCAGTCTTATTTCAGACTTAATGCTCCGGGCGCAGGCCAGTTCGAGCACACCTTGATAATCGTTGAAGAAGGCGCATACCTGCACTTTATAGAAGGCTGCTCGGCTCCGAAATACAACGTCGCGAATTTACACGCCGGCGCGGTTGAACTGTACGTTGGAAAGAACGCAAAGATCAGATATTCGACAATCGAAAACTGGTCAAAGAACATGTACAACCTAAACACCAAGCGCGCGTACGTCAAAGAAGGCGGCACGATTGAGTGGGTATCGGGCTCCTTCGGCTCGCATGTATCCTACCTCTACCCCATGAGTGTTTTGGACGGCGAGGGCGCAAAATCGGAATTTACCGGCGTAACCTTCGCGGGCAAAGACCAAGATCTCGATACCGGATGCAAGGTCGTACACAACGCACCGAACACATCCTCATACGTCAACACCCGCTCGATTTCCAAGGACGGCGGCAAGAATACATTCAGGTCCTCCGTCGTCGTCACGGAAAAAGCTCACGGCAGCAAATCCGCCGTATCGTGCCAGTCCCTTATGGTCGACAACATCTCCCGCTCCGACACGATTCCCGCGATGGACATCAGGTGCGGTGACTGTGACGTAGGACACGAGGCAAAAATAGGCCGCATAAGCGACGAGACAGTCTTCTATTTAATGTCCCGCGGCCTGTCCGAGGAAGAAGCCCGGGCCCTTATCGTCAGCGGCTTTGCCGACAACGTCTCGAAGGAACTGCCGCTTGAATACGCGGTTGAAATGAACAACCTGATCCGACTCGAAATGGTCGGAAGCATCGGATAAAGGAGGGCAAAAAAATGATTATAAACACACTTCCCTCCCCCACATGGAGATGGCTCAACTTAAACGAGACAAAAATCGAAGACGTAACCTTCAGTGCAAATTCAGGCATTAAAGAAGAACTTTCCTCGATATCGAAAAAAGAAGACAACACTTACGTATCCGAAGGCAAAGGTTGCGTAAAACTTAAAGTACACCTTGCCCCCGAAGCGTCGGATGAAGTTACAATCACCGCTCCCGAAGGCGACGAGACTTGTGTTTTCGAAGTTATTGAGGGGTCTGCGGAAAATAAGTTTTCGCGCTTTAAAACAACGCTTAACGCAAAAGCAGGCTCTACCCTGCGTCTTATACAGGTTATCCTGAACAGCGACGGCAGTCTTTTGAACAACATCTGCGGAACCGCCGAAGACAATGCTCAGATTAAGATTATTCAGCTGTTTCTTGGGGACGGCAACAACTACACCGACTACGAGATTAACCTGGACGGCAAAAAGTCTTCCCTCACAACCAACATCTGTTATACGGCACGCGAGAATCAGGTTTTGGATATGAACTACCTGATTAACCACCGCGGCGTTAAGACCGAAAGTTTGCTTTCGGTAAACGGTGTTCTCTACGAAGGCGCAAAGAAGATTTTCCGCGGCACTATCGACATGAAGAACGGCTGCCACGGTTCGAAAGGCGCCGAGACAGAAGACGTTCTGATTTTAGGAGATAAAATCACAAACAAAACAATTCCGGTTATCCTCTGCGACGAGGAAGACGTTGAAGGCTCTCACGGTGCGACAATCGGGCGCTTAAACGAAGATTTAATCTTCTATCTGAATTCCCGCGGAATCGCAACCGAAGATGCCGCACAGATAATGGCCGAAAGCCGTATCGACAGCACGCTCTCCCTTATCGGTGACGAAGATGTAATCCATGAGGTAAATTCCTACCTCGGAAGGACGGCGGATTAAATGGCAATCGACACCAAATCCATCCGCTCCCTCTTCCCTCTCATAAAAGATGAGACCGCATATTTGGACAATGCCGCTACAACCCAAAAGCCGCAGTGCGTAATCGATGCGGTTAAGGCTTACTACGAGGAATCCAACGCCAACCCCATGCGCGGCCTCTACGAACTCAGCATCAAGGCAACTGACTGTTACGAAGGCGCAAGGCAGGCTGTTGCGAATTTCATCAATGCGTCGGCTGCCGAGCAAATCGTGTTTACAAGAAATGCCACGGAAAGCATCAATTTGGTTGCTTTTTCCTACGGCATGAACTTCATAAAACCCGGCGACTCAATTCTCATCAGCATCGCCGAGCACCACAGCAATCTCCTCCCGTGGCAGAGAGTCTGCAAAACTACAGGCGCAACACTTAAATACATTGAGTGCGATGATGAAGGAAAAATAACGACCGATGCATTCAAGGCAGCAGTCACCCCCGACGTAAAACTTGTTGCGATAACACACGTTTCAAACGTTTTGGGGACCGAGAACAACATTAAGGATTTTTCAGAAATCGCTCATGCAAACGGCGCGAAAATCCTCTGCGATGCCTCGCAGAGCATCCCGCACATCAAAGTGGATGTATCTGATTTGGATGTGGATTTTCTGGCCTTTTCGGGACATAAAATTTATGCTCCCATGGGAATCGGCGCGCTCTACGCCAAGAAGGAATTACTCGAGGAAATGCCTCCGTTCTTAATGGGCGGCGAGATGATCGACTATGTAACGCGCGACTCTGCAACCTTCGCCGAGGTCCCGCACAAGTTCGAGGCCGGTACGGTCAACTGCTCCGGAGCCGCAGGCCTTACAGCCGCACTTAAATTCGTAACGGAACTCGGGATAGATGAAATTGCAAAACGCGAAGAAGAACTCACCGTTTATGCTTTCGACCGCCTCTCGCAAATCCCTCATGTTAAAATTTTCGGGTCGCCGGAAGCGCACGATCACCACGGAATTCTGACCTTTGCGATAGAGGGCGTCCACCCTCACGATGTCGCGTACATTTTGGATTCCGATAAGATTTGCGTTCGCGCCGGACACCACTGCGCCCAGCCCCTGATGAAGCATCTGGGCGTGATGAGCACAACACGCGCGAGTTTATCCTTTTACAACACAGAAGATGAAATCGACCGCTTTGCAGCAAGCGTTTCCGATATCAGGAGGAAAATGGGCTATGCCGAGTAACACTTTTTACAACGAAATACTCACCGAACATAACATCCACCCTTTTCACAAGAAAAAGATTGAGGGCGCAAACTATACGTTGGAAGGCGTCAATCCCTCTTGCGGTGACGACATAATCCTTTCACTTAAGATTGAAGACGACATCGTAAAAGACGGCGCTTTCGAAGGTGACGGTTGCGCCATCTCCCAGGCATCCTGCGACATGATGTTAGACCTTATTATCGGCAAATCAAAAGACGAAGCACTTAAACTCGCCGACATCTTCCTTCGCATGATCAAAGGCAAAATAACCGACGAAGAAAAAGAACTTTTGGAAGAAGCCGGAATCTTAGAAGACGTATCCCACATGCCGGCACGTGTTAAATGCGCAGTCCTCGGCTGGCACACAATGGAAGAAATCTTCAAAGGCAACACATCTTCAGCCACAACAGAATAATTATGCACCGACATGTGAACCTGCCATAGGTGCAAATGTCGGTTTTTTTGCCCCGAATGCACCGACATTGCGACCTGCCGTAGGTTGATATGTAGGTTAATTCGCACTGTTTCCACCGACATTGCGACCTGCCATAGGTTGATATGTAGGTTGATTCGCACTGTTTCCACCGACATTGCGACCTGCCGTAGGTGCAAATATAGGTTCATTTGCACCGCCTGCCGAAATATCAGAAGATATTTTTGCGGCGGTAAAGCAGATATCCCCCGCCGAGCCAGATGCACACCCAAACAAGCGATTTGGTGATGTATATGGTGTTAAGCGTTGAATAATCCTGCGTCATGCCCGGAAGAGCGGCGTATTCGATATCTTTTGCATCAATAACGGTGCAATTATAATCGTAAGTACCGTACGACACATAACTCGTATATCTCAAAAGGCTTTCATAATAATCTGCCAATCTTGTGTTGCGTTCGTCTCCGAACTCTCCGGAACTGAAAAGTCCGATATCGTAATCCGACAACAACCCGGAATTCGTTACCGTGTATATCGTGTGGAAAAATTTATAAGCGGGACCTGAGGTGCTGCTAACCAACGAATCCGTGTAAAGTTCGAAATATTCCCGTGCATCTTCACCGGTCTCCTTGGTCGGTGCCTGATCGACTATTTCGTAGCAGATTTTATCGTAGTTTTCCTTGAATGTTTCACCGGCGGATACCGGAAAGTCGAAGTAGCCTGTTATCATTCCGATTGTTGACAAAGACCACGCAAATATAATGCTGAATGTAATAGTGATTCCCTTGCGGCGAACAACAAGCGCAAACGCTGTGTAAAGTGCCACAATGGAAAGATACGCGATAACAAGTGTCAGGAATCTGACAATAAAGTCAGAAGTGACACCGACCAAATTGCGGTTCAGAGCGAAGACAACAAACTCAGCAAACAGGTATATAACAATTCCGGCCAGGGCTGTAATCTGCTGGGTTATAGCGGCAGAGAAAAATATTTTCCAACGCTTGTGCCCTGCAATTATTTTATTGCGCATAAATCCGCTGCTGTAATCGTTGCCTAAGAAAATCGTAATATAAATCGCCGAGAACAAAGGGAACGACGAAATAAAAGCACCCGCAACAATCCAAATCAAAGTAAGTTGTTCGGAAGTCTCCGCAAGTTTAAGTTCGCCTCCCCCGATCATCCAGTTGTAAATCAAAGATTTCATAAGTCCCGTAACAAAACATGCTGCGAGGAACACATATGTCAAAGGGGTGGATATTATTCTCTTGAATTCAAATTTAATAAGACTGCCCATTACTGCTGCCCTCCCACCAAATCGACAAAGAATTTTTCCAAATCGGTCTCCACGGGTGTGGCACTCAATATCTCGATTCCTTCGGAACCGGCAACGGATGCCAGTTCCATAAGTGAGATTTGTCCGTCAACCTCAAGTTTTCCGTCGGAGGTTAAGGTCGAATTCAAACCCTTTGCGGAAAGAATATTCTGAAGTTCGGGAATTTTGTCTGCGGCAACCAATGTCTTCGGGCGGCCGGCAGTCTCGATTTCATGGGCGCTAATCTGCTTGATAACCTCACCGTTCTCCATGAAAGCATACTGAGTGGCAAGCTTGGACAATTCAGAAAGAATGTGACTCGAAATAACAATCGTTATTCCGCGCTCACTGTTAAGTTTCACAATAAGATTACGAACATCGAGTATTCCTTCAGGGTCCAAGCCGTTGATGGGCTCGTCCAGAATCAAAAGTTCCGGGTCACCCACCATCGCCATGGCAACGCCGAGTCTCTGTCGCATACCCAAAGAAAATTTACCGGCCTTTTTATTACCGGTTTCGGCAAGCCCGACAAACTTCAAAAGTTCGTTGATATAAGTTTTGGTATCGTCGTTGATTTGAAAGCCCAGATTAATGTGCTGGTACACGAGATTCTGATATGCGGACACATTTGGATAAATCGAGGGCATCTCGACAATCGCTCCAACTGCGCCTACACCCTTCTTTTCAGTGTTTATCTGTATTGTGCCTGAATCGGGGCGCTGCAGGCCCGTCATAACACGCATAAGAGTGGTTTTGCCCGCTCCGTTTCTGCCGACAAGGCCGTAAACCGAGCCTTTCGGAATGTCCAGTGAAATATTCTTCAATATCCGGTGCCGGCCGTAATTCTTGCTGACACCCGATACCTGCATAATCAGATCCGCCATGTTCTCCCCCACATATAAATTAATTTTTCGATGATTTATAAGAGATGTAATCCTCGATTATCGTGATTATTTCTCCCCACCCTGTTTTACTGCTGTTGAACATTATATCGTAGTTGGAAGGATCCTTCCATCCGCGGCCGGTGTAGTATTCGTAATAGTCCTTGCGGTACCTGTTGGTTTTGTTTTCGAGCTTCTCGGCCTCCGCCTTATCGAGATTAAATCTCTCGGCGACGGTTGCCACGCGATAGTCCTTCGGGGCATCTATAAAGAACCTGAAAACATTCGGATATTCCTCAAGAACAAAATCGGCGCAGCGCCCGACGATTATGCACGGACCCTTGTCTGCCAACCCGAAAATCAGTTTGGACTGCAGGTTATACAAATTTACGTCAGAGACAAATTTCTTCTCATCTGCGGTGATGATGTCACGCGTGGGAATCATCTTAAACGCACGTTCCAGAAGGTGCCCCGTCATCTTCTCGTCGCGGCTGTTGATGAAATCCTTATCCATACCGCTTTCCTGCGCCACAAGGTCCAGAATCTCCTTGTCGTAGCAGTGAATCCCCAAAGAATCCCCCAGAGACAGGGCGATCTGCCTGCCGCCGCTGCCGAAGGTTCTGGCAATCGTGATAACATACTTTTCCATAAAGACACCTCCTCCTGTTAAGACTGTCCGTAGAAATCCGACATAAATTCCGCCTTGTTCTCATCGAAAACAAGATTGTATTCAAGCATCCCGTAAAAGGAAAGCAACTCTTCGTCCGTCTCATCGCCGTAGTAGCCGTTGTCGTACGCCGAAGCGGTCTTAAGCGAATAATATCCGACGGCGTTTATAAACGGAACTTCTTTTCGAATATCAGCAAGAACATTGTAGTAAGCATTGTACTCAAAGCCCGCCACGGACAGGCAGTCAAGCCCCAGGTAGTTAAGACTTGTGTAGTCATGCACATATTCGTCGTCAACCTCAAAATCATAATTGGCCCAGATAATGTACGGCACAAGCCAGCCCCTTCCGCCGGGATTGAAGTCGTCGGTCGATGTAAGTTTCGAATCCGGCTGATGGTCTCCGAAAATACAAAGCACATACTTCTCGTCGGCCCCCTCAAGATAATCAATCAGATACTCCAGCGCCGAGTCACTGTGACTAATAAGTGTATTGAACGTGTTAAACAACAGATTGTTGTAATCACTCATCGTTGTGCAGTACTGCGTCGGCTCAAAATCGGGCTCATCATACGGGCTGTGGTTTTGAATGGTGATCATGAATATGAAGTCTTTCTCTGAGGATGACTTGTTTTCAAGCAATGTAATAAGATTTCTGTATGCGCACATATCCGAAATCTTCCCGGAGATGATGTCCTCCTCTCCGTACTCAAATTCGTCCACGAACATCATGTCGTCAAACCCCAGGAGCGGGTACACCGTTGTGCGGTTCCAGCCGGACGAGAAATACGGATGCATAACCAGCGTCGAATACCCGGCCGACTTCAGGAAATGCGCAATGGAATAGGATTTCTCATCGGCTATGTATGAGTTATAAGGGACGGAAGACTGCGGCATGTATGCCATCGACATTCCCGTCAGGAATTCATACTCGGAGTTGCAGGTGTTCCCGCCGTACACCGACGAATACGCATACCCCGAAATAACATTGTCCTCATTCTTCAATGTATCCCAGTAAGGGTCCGGGTTCTCCGTCTCCCCCGTAATGTCGGAATAAATCGACAAATCCGCATAGGACTCGTTCATGATAACTATAATATTCGGACTGTCCTCGGCTGCTTCAACCGACATATCCCCGATATCCGTCTCCGATATTGCCTCGTTAAGCGCCTCTGCGGAATACCCCTCGGGAGCCTTTACCGTCATAACCTCAAACGACTTGAAAAAATTCAAAAAATACCCGTCACGGTAAGACGGAATGTCACCCCACTCCTTAAACTCGTGGAATGTGTACCAGGCGGACACCGAAGCATATGAAGCAAAGGCAAATACCGCCGACAAAACCAAAAACAACGGAAATCTCAGATATGCTTTAACAACAGACTTCTCCACTTTGGTATGCACAAACATCAGCGAATACAAAACAAGCGGCAAAACCATGTAAACGATCGGAATATAAAAATCAAATGTGTACTCCCCGACAACATTTCCCGCAGTCTGTATCGACAAAAAATCGTAAGCCACAAGCTCATGCCCGCGGAACTGATAAACATAGTAATCAATCGTCGCAATAAGCATAAACGGCACTTCGCAGACAATCGCCGCAACCTTTGGCGACATAAAAAACATTCTGCAAATAAAATATGCGCATATAATAAACGACAACTCATAGAACACCCTGTTCTGCACAAGCAGAAAACCCCAGTACGAGAATAATTCCTCCAATATCGGATGTCCTATAAGATTTGCAAGCTGAAAATAGTAAATTCCGAAGAATGCGGCATACAAGGGATAAATAATATCGAGAATAAAACGGTGCTTCCCGGAAACTTTAAACGACGGCACGGCCAGAACGAAAAACATAACAATTCCGGCGCACGCCTCAGGGAAATCCCGGGCCACAAGAATAAATTCCACGACACTCAAAACAAGCGCTATGGAAATGCGTATAATGTTTTTCCTGTCAAAAACAAATAAACTCTTTATTCTCTCCGGCATCGCCCGGCACCTCGCATTTTCTGTACGAGATTATTTTACCATTTTAATGCCGAACTATCTTATATGTCTGGGAAGAAATCAGGCCCGCCGCGACAAGCTTTACCGCATCCGGAATCAGGAACGGAAAACAACACCACGCAAGCGCTGTCATAATCCCCACGGGCCCGCTGCTTTGCGCATACACCACCATGAACCACGCCACACCGAAAACATAAAGCACGACCTCGCATATAACCCCGATCACGATATTAAACCCGAACCTGCTTTTCTTATTCTTCATGAATTTCGAAAACACAATCTCCGAGAAAAGCCAATAAACCAGGCCGACAAAAACAAACCCAACAAGAAACCCGCCGGTAGGACCCATCAACGCCTGTGCCCCGCCCTTAAACCCGGCGAAAACAGGCACGCCGACGGCACCCAGCAACAAATAAACACAAATCGAAATAGTACCCCTCTTGCCGCCCATCGTCATCAGCACAATGAACACCGCCATCGTCTGCAATGTAAACGGCACATCCATCACCTGAAGACTGATCCACGAACAAACAGTAATAAGTGCCGCCCCGATGGCGCACAAAACCAAATCATACGTCCCGAACCTTTTTCGCGAATCAACCTCAGCCATATCAACTGCCTCCATCCAAATTTCACAGCAATTATAGCAAAGGATTTGCAATTGTAAAGGTAGTTTTTATTATTCTTTACAATTCAAACAAAAAGTCGTATGTAAAGTCGTATAACATCGAAGTCTACCTACAACTTTTGGCCTCAAAGGCTCAAACTCGTAGGCAAAGTCGTATATCATCGAAGTTTGCCTACGACTTTTTGCCAAACGAATCATTTGTCGAATAAAAAGTCGTATGCCATCGAACATGACATACGACTTTCAAACAGGCTTAACAATTAAATCAGAGTTCGCTGCCCTCGGATGCAACGCGGGCGTAATGTCTGACACAGAATTCCAAGCCAATCTCGCTGTGAACGGCCGGTTCTTCGGATACCAGACGCCACTCGAGATTTTCGTCGAGATTCGGGAAGAATGCGTCTGCGGCAAACTCAGCGTGAATGTAAGTGACGATTGCCTTGTCGCAGCGTGACAGCAGGAGATTGTATGTCTGCTCTCCGCCTATTACATAGACTTCATCGTCCGTTGTCTTTAAGTATTCGTCGAGTTCATCAACACTGTGGCAGATAACCGCGCCCTCTTTTTCAAACGTTTCATCTTTGGTAAGAATAACATTCGTACGGTTCGGCAGAAGTCTTTCGTCCTTGTAAGTCTTCAGGGTTTTTCTGCCGTAGACGACCGTGTGGCCGTTGGTATACTTTCTGAAGACTCCGACCTGGTCCTCAGGGATTGATACCAAAAGTTCCCCACCGAGTCCGATGCCCCAGTTCATGTCAACCGCTCCTATGAGAATCATAATAACCTCCTATCCTTCAAAACAGTCTGTAAAATATCCGGAAGACGAGATCTGCTCACCCGCTTCCGATAAATGTTTTGTACATCCGAAAACCTGTACCCGGAAGGATGCCTGCCCCGGGATTCTCTCTTCCGTTCCCACAACCGTGACGCCTGTCGTAGCACAGAAAAATCCCTGCCACAGACACGGCGCCGCAATACCGGTCAGATGTCCGACCAACAATGACATCAATGCAAAATGGCAGAAGAAAACAATCGTATCGTCATTATGACGCACAACTTCGTAAAGCCCTTCGCCCGCTCTTTTATATCCGTGTGATTCCAGAAAAGAATCAAAATTTGAAGTCACATATTTATAAGCCGCATCGATATCCCCGGTCTTCATTACATCAGCCTGAGTCCAGGATTTGCGGTCGTGCAGTTTCTCATCCGCAGAGAAATACTCGGGATAGAAATCCCACGCTATTCTCTCCTCGCCCGTATCGGGATCTTTGACGCGCGTATCGAATTCGGCAAGCCAAGGCAAAACTTCTGGCTTCATCCCAAGTTTTTCTTCACTGTAAGACGCCGTCTGCCGAGCACGCCCCAAGGGTGAGACATATAACTCGTCGACCTTCCAGCGGGCAACGCGATCAGACAAAATCTTCGCATCACAAACACCCTTCGGTGTGAGCGAATCGGTCGTGTAGTCGGGCTCTCCGTGTCTTACAAAGATAAGTTTCATATCGCGACAGGAATCCCCTTTATCTTCTCACCGTATTCGTATCCTTCAAGTCTGATGTTTTCCGTCGAGAAATCATAGAAATCCGTCACTCCTTCGTCGATAACGAGCTTAGGCGCCGGGTACGACGGACGCTCAATCAGTTCTTTTACAATCGGGACATGTCTGTCGTATACGTGAGCGTCGGCAATAACGTGAATAAACTCACCGACTTCCAATCCGGCGCAGCGGGCAAACATATGCACAAGCACGGCGTACTGGGTGACGTTCCAGCCGTTTGCCACAAGCATGTCGTTGGACCTCTGATTCAAAATCGCATTGAGTTTATTGCCCGTAACATTGAAGGTCATGGAATAAGCGCACGGGTAAAGATTCATCTCATGCAGGTCCTGATGGACATAAATATTCGTCATGATTCTCCGGCTCGCGGGATTGTTCTTCAAATCGAAAATAACCCTGTCGACCTGATCCATCTCCCCTTCCGGGTATTGATGTTTTACACCCAGCTGATATCCGTATGCCTTGCCGATGGAACCTGTCTCATCGGCCCAGGAGTCCCAGATGTGCGTGCCCAAATCGTGAACGTTATTCGACTTCTTCTGCCAAATCCAGAGCAACTCGTCCACAGCACCTTTGAAATTTATGTATCTTTGTGTGAGAATCGGGAATTCCTCGGCCAAATTGTAGCGGTTTACAATGCCGAAGGCTTTATAAGTATAGGCGGGGGCCCCATCTTCCCAATGAGGCCTCACCTTCTGATTTTCTGTTGTATATCCGGAATTTAATATTGTTCTGATGTTCTCGTCGAAAATCTCGTCTGCTCTGCTCATATGGCACCTCGAAAATAATATTCTCATGCCATTATAACATTATGAGCCGCAGGATTTTATTTTCTTCCCGGATAAACCTGTTCGTCCTTTGTGATAGATCCGATCGGGCGCTCAATGGTCTCGGTAAACATCTCGACTTCGTCAGGGTCCCACTCCGGGTCCCAGGCTGTGCAGAAGTCACATTCACACTCCTTGACGCAGGAGAAATAGTTACCTTTGCAATAACCGCAGTCGACATAGTTAATCAGAGATCTCGAGTAACCCGTAAATCCCAACGAATTGAAATAAACCATGTGGCAGTCGATGGTCTTGGATGTAACAAGTCTGTATGCCTCGACAATCGCCCACTCGGAATCGAGGGTTCTTGCGACGTTACACTCAAGGGTTTCCTCATCAACGACATGGAACTGGTTCTTGCGCTGCAAAGTCTTGGTAACCGTATCCGTGGGCCATCTCTCGCAATTTGTTCTGTTGAAAATAACACACGCAACCATAACCTTGTCGGTGATATCGTCCTCGCAGAACGCACCCTCACCTTCGACAACGCGTGCCATAAACTTGAATTCGTCAACAGACATGCCTACTGCCCATGCCTTAATATCCGTGGAAAAGTAATAGCGCTGCGCATCGGTGGAATTATTCCACTGATATTCGTAAGCGGTCTTCTCGCTTGCCGACAATTCTTTGGATTTGTTGGAAAGTGCCTGTGCCGTAATGCCGTTCGCAGAAATCGCACCGAATGCGATAACGGCCGTCATGATAGACGCTGCAATCTTAAGTTTTAAAATAAATGTACCTCTACTTTCTGCCTGTTCCTTAAGCATTCGAAAAGTACACCTGCTGACTGTGATATTTTACAGGGAGAGCAAAAAGCATTCAACCCAAACATATGTACGCAACACACACAAAATTTTGTGCGAAATACAAAAAAACAACCGTCGAAAACATAAAGTTCGACGGTTGCATATGGTCGGAGTGACGGGACTTGAACCCACGACCTCTTGCTCCCTAAGCAAGCACTCTAGCCACCTGAGCTACACCCCGAGGTCTTGTGTGAATAGGAAAAATCTGGTCGGAGTGGCGAGACTCGAACTCGCGGCCTCTTGCTCCCGAAGCAAGCACTCTACCACCTGAGCCACACCCCGGAAATGATTTCCTAATCACAGGCTAAATAATAATATTACAACGTCCAAAATTATGCAAGGTTGATAATGAAAATATTTTACGCTGCCCACCATTACATCGGTATGCCGTAATTTTCCGTCTGAGATTCATCCTGATACTCTTCAGGGATTTCCCCTTCAAAGTCCGGTATAATAATCGCTAGGCATCCATCGTCTACAAACACAATATAAATTTTCAAGTCTCCATCCAATATTTTTGTCTCCGTCAAATTTCCGTCTATCAAAGGTCCGGGAACTTCATCGGTTCCTTCGGATGATAATTGTTCAACCAAATTCATAAGCATAGACAGTTTGTTTTCATCATCACATTGCAGATAAGCATTGCTGTTTTGCATCGCATACACTTCAGATATAACAGCGGTAATATTGGTATAAGCATCATATCCGGTTATTTTCTTAGTGCCGGACACATAATTATTGTTATATTTAACACCAAATATAAAAGAATAACCCAAACGCAGAGAAATGCTGTACAAACCTACATTTTCCGGATGAGATTCATCTATTTCAACTGCGTACCAATTAACTGAATATTCCGTACCATCGCAAGAAATACAATCATATACGTAATTATCACTGTGTTCTTTAACAAATTCTCCATCTCCGTATTCCTTGCTACCTCCATAATAATGGAATGTTGCTTCAGTTGTATCCAAATTCAACAATTTCCAGTAAAACAATAGGGCCTTTATTCGTTCCTTCAAATCCCTTTGTTTTTTTGATTCATAAGAGAACATATTATATATAGTCTCAGAATCTCCCTCATTCATACATTCTATAATCAGTGCACCTTTTTCTGCACGACTTTTAAGTTTGTCGTTATATTCTTTAACAGCACCGACAACTCTGCAACCTGAAACGCCATTCAAGATAATAAGCATTCCCAAAACTAAGGCTAATAATTTTCTCATTAGAAATCACCCCACACCGCAGTTGCTATATACCAATCGCTAAAAATGATATGTTCGGAATCTTTCTTATCAGACGTACTAATTCCTTCCTTAAATTTATCATACATTTCATGCATTTCCCCAACCTCATTCTGATGACTTTCGACATTATTAAAAGACACTTGCCAAATATAGTACAATTCATTTACAGGCATTATATAATTCCATTTTTCAATCAATATTATTTGATAGTTCTTTAAGTGCTTCATCTGCGTTTTTGTCACTTCTGGCGCGTTTGGATAAAACTCGTTTTAGGAAGTCAAAATAGTCCGTGTATTTCGGATTGTTTTGATGCTCTGTGAGGAGCGGGCCTATGTATTGTTCAGGGATTGAAAGATCTCTTGTTTTGCCGGTGAATTTTGCGGACATTACGACATAGTAGAAGCCGCGGTCGAAGACGGCTGTCTCGTCTGTGAGCTCCATGCCTGATTTATATAAGAATTGTCTTAACTCTTCCGTTGATTTTTGAGGCTGGAGGACAAATGCAATCTGCTCTAAGATTTGTTGGGATGTTCTTTCTGTTGCTTTTTTCAGAATATCCACGCTGTTAAGGCCGCCCAGGCCCGCGATTACAACTATGTCTTTTGGATGCAGATCGATACCGTCAAGGCCGTCGGTAAGTTTGGTCTGCGCTTTGGTTTGAAGGTTGTTCTTTTCGAGATTTTCCCTGCATCTTTCAAGGGGGCCTTCGTTTATGTCTGTGCATATTACGGAGGTTGCGGTTTGCTCTTTTAAGCACCTTACGGCCAGTTGGCCGTGGTCTGTGCCGACGTCTATAACACGCCCTGCGCCCAGGGTTTGCCTTATTGCTTTTACATGGTCGAAAACTTCGTTTAAGCGTGCGGTCAAAGTTTGCTCTCCCTGAGTTTTATTTTATCTTTGTACTCACCGATCGCCGCGAGTTTTTTGTTTGCCGCTTCGCGCTCTTCGTCCGACATCACCGACAGTTGCGAGATGATTTTCTTCTCTTCTTCGGTTATGTTCGCGAGTCTGATTTTGTACAGAATCGCAAGGTACATATCGCGGAGGACGGTTGAATTTTCGTATTTCTCAGTCTCGTTCAGGGCGGCGGAAATCACTTCTTCCGCGGGTCTGCCGTTAAGCAGATATTTGTTCATGACATCGGTGAAACGAGCATACATCACGCCCTTGCCTTCAACGTAGAGATCCAAATATTCGCGCACCATCTTTTTGAGGTTTTCGCATGTGAAATCCACGGGGCGTAGGATGTCGATTTCGTCGACCATCTTTTTGTCGGTCAGAAGTTCGTTCAGTGTTATTGCGTGCGCGAAAAGTTTTATTTCCGCGGGGCTTGCGATTTCTTCGGTGGGAATTTGGTTTTCCTGCGCTGATTCGTACTGCGGCTCTTCGGGAGGCGGTACAAGACCGTCTTCTGCCGGAGGCATCTGTTCTTCGGGCGGCATTTCCTCTGCGTATTTGCGGCGCTCACGGATTTCCTGTTCGCGCTTTCGGCCCAGGCCGCGGGCTTCCAACATCGCTTCCTGTTCCCTCGCGTTTGAGGCGATTCCTTCCATTCTGTTGAGAATTACCTCGAGGCGGGTGTCGGTCTTTCTTGCGGCATCGCCCGCGATTATGTCGCGGTCCAGGGGATCGTCGAGCCATGAGCCGTAAAGGCAAATGTCGTTCATGTAGCGGGTGCGATCGAGTTTACCGTCGTTATTGTTATCGTCGTATGCCCTCTGACTTAAGTATTCGGGCATTGTTTTCGCATCGTCTACGACGGCTTTGAATGCCTCGGCACCGTTTACCTTGATGAATTCGTCGGGGTCCTTGCCGTCGGGAACTTTGGCGATTTTAATGGTTAAGGACATCCCGCTCATGCGGCGGAGAAATTTAACCATCATCTGAATTGCACGGAGCGCGGCGTTCTGGCCCGCTCCGTCTGAGTCGAAGAAAAAAACTACCTCCTCGCAGTTTTGTGTGCGGGCGCAAAGTCTCAGCTGCGCGTCGGTAAAAGCCGTGCCCAGAGACGCAACGGTGTTCTCGAACCCTGCCCTGTGCATGGCAATGACATCCATGTAACCTTCTACAACAATCAGTCTCTTTGAGCGTGTTTTTTTCGCAAAGTTATACGCGTACAGATTGTACTGCTTTTTGTAGACGACGGAGTCCGGGGAGTTGATGTATTTCGGAAGTTCCGGCCCCAAATTTCTGCCGCCGAAAGCGATTATTTTCCCGAACTGATCGAAAATCGGGAACATCAGGCGACCGCGGAAAAGCGGGAATATTTTACCGGTCTTTTGAGACACCGAGAAAAGACCGGAATCCTTCATTTCGTCCTCGGTATATCCCTTGTCAAAAAGATATTGTTTCAGTTCGTCCCATCCTTCGGGCGAATATCCCAAACCGAAGTGATTTATGGTTTTTTCGTCAAGACCTCTTTTATTTGCATATTGACGCGCGGGTTCGGCCTCGGGGTCGTCTCTTAACTTCAGGTAGAAAAACTTCGCGGATTCGTTGAGCAAATCCTTGACGCGGTCCTTGTGGCGCTTTTGGGCCGAGTCCTCGTAGTAGTTGTTGTCGTCCGGGACGTTTATGTTGTACTGCTTGGCAAGAAATCTTATGGCATCCGCGTAACTTAAACTTTCAATGTTCTGTATGAAGTTGATTACATTTCCGCCCTTGTGGCAGCCGAAGCACATATATGTTCTCCTCTGCGGGTTTACGTTAAACGACGGGGTTTTTTCAGAATGAAAAGGGCACAAACCAAACAGGTTCGCGCCGCTCCTCTTTTTAAAATCAACATACCTCCCGACAACCGCTTCTATGTCGGCCTTGTCGAGTACTTCATCTACTACTGAATCAGGTATCCTGCCCATTACTCATCGTCTTTATCGGATTTCTTCGAAAAAATCCCCTTCTTCTCCGCAGTCGCTGCCGGCTTGCCGATGTTTTCGCGCTTTACGACGGTCTGGATGGAAGCCTTTGTGAAGGTTACGAGTGTGTTTGCCGCGGATGTCGAGATTGTGATCTCATCGTCCTTGATGTTTGCGACATACCCTACAAGTCCGCCGATTGTCGCGACCTTATCGCCCACTGCCAAATGTTCCATCTGTTCCTTGAGTTCCTTGTCGCGCTTTCTCTGAGGGCGGATAAGGATGAAATAGAAAACAACAAACATCAGAACGAGCATTCCGATGGATACGAGCGAGCCGTACATATCGGCGGATGCCGTGTCCGTGGTGGATGATGTTGTGCTAAGCAAAAGTAAAATATCAGACATATGTGTCCTCCGTTAAAATTATTTAAATGCCTCAGCAATTATATCAGACATTGCGTAATATCCGGGTGCTTTGTCTTTGAGGAAACCCGCGGCGGTAAGAGCACCCCTGGCAAACGCGTCTCTGGTCTGCGCACTGTGGGAAATCTTCACGATTTCCTCGTCGCCGATAAACATTACATCGTGCTCGCCGACAATGTTGCCGCCGCGCACCGCGGAAATTCCGATTTCCTTCTTATCCCGAGCCTGCCTTCTCGAGTGCCTCTCGAAAACATATTCGGTCTCGTAAGGAACTTCCTCGGAGATGGCGTCCGCAATCATGATTGCGGTCCCCGAAGGCGCGTCCAATTTACGGTTGTGGTGAGCCTCGACTATCTCGATATCGCAGTCCTCATGCAAGGCTTTTGCGGCTTTTCTCACAAGTTCGATCATGACGTTCATTCCGTAACTCATGTTGGCGGATTTGAATACCGGAATCTCTTCGGATGCCTTCAGGATATCGGCAACGGCCTCCTCTGAAATCGCTGTCGTGCAGCATACGAAAGGCTTCTTTCTTGCAAGCGCGAATTGAGTGATTACCGGCACCGCCGCAGCGTTCGAGAAATCGATGATTACATCAAAATCCACATCACAGTCGTTTGGATTTGCGAAAATCGGGAAATCGTAACCTTCGCACTCGGTGATTATGTCACAGCCCGCCACAACGCGAAAATCGGGATTGTTTCTTGTCATTGCGCAGATAGCCCGTCCCATTCGGCCGCAGCATCCGTTCATGAAAATGTTTACCATTGTCTTCTCCTCATCAGGCCTTTACGTATTTGTCCATTGCGGATACATCGTATTTGGCCAAAGTGTCTTCCATTATCTTACGGCCCTTGTCGCTCATCTCGCACAACGGCAGACGGCAGGGCCCGACGTTCCATCCGAGGATATTGAGGGATTCTTTTACGGGGATGGGGTTGACCTCGCAGAACATAGCGTCAACCAAAGGAATCAACTTTATCTGTGCATCTCTTGCAGCCTTTGTGTTGCCGTCAAGATAATCGTGAACCATCTTGGATGTCATCTCCGGCAGAACGTTTGCGACAACGGAAATTACGCCGGATGCACCGAGCGAGAGCATCGGGACAACAAGGCCGTCTTCGCCTGAATAGTGGATGTATCTGTCACCGCACTTGCTGTATGTCTCGGGGACCTGGGAAAGGTTGCACTCTTTGATTGCAACAATGTTCTCGATCTCGGAAAGTCTGGAGAGAACATCCGGGCTGATATTGACGTTGGTTCTGGAAGGAACGTTATAGAGTACTATCGGGAGATCAACCGCGGAGGCGATTGTCCTGTAGTGTCTGTATAGGCCTTCGGGCGTGCACTTGTTGTAATAAGGTGTTACGAGAAGTGCGGCGTCTGCGCCTATCTCCTGTGCTTTCTTTGTGAGTTCAACACCGAAAGCGGTGTCATTCGAGCCTGTGCCGGCGATAACCGGAACTCTTCCTGCGACCGTATCGACAGCGCACTTGATGGCATCCAAATGCTCTTCTTCCGTCATGGTCGCAGCCTCACCCGTGGAGCCGCATATAATGATGGAATCAATCTTGTTCTCAATCTGGAATTCAATCAACTGTTCGAGTTTTGCGAAATCAATGCCTGACTCGTTAAACGGTGTAACAATTGCAACGCCTGCACCTTCAAAAATCGGTTTGGTCATATGAGGCAGCCTCCTTAAAACTTAAGCAATTCATACAAATTTTAGCACCCGATAATCTTTCTAATCAAGATATACTTCCCACGCAAACACTTGTGTTTCCACGGTGAACAAACGCGGCTCACAGATATGCTATTGTGACCCCTGCATCCCCTTCGCCCTGTGCCCCGGCCCTGTAGGATTTAACCCTGATATCGTTTGCAAGGAACGACTCGACGGCAGACCTTAAGGCACCGGTCCCTTTGCCGTGGACGATACGGACCTGATGTTTTCCCGCCAAAGCACAGTCCTCGATATAAGTTTCCAATTCGGATACGGCTTCGTCGACGGTTTTGCCAATGAGATTGATTTCCGAAGACGTTCTCATGGTTGCGTCAAAGCGGATTTGCCGTATCGAATCAACCCGGTTGGTTTTCTGTTTGGGTTTTTGCACGGCCTTGTCCTTTTGTTGCTTAGTCGGAACATAAAGATCGTCGGCCTTGACATCGACGGTTATCGCGCCTGCCTGAATTTTGAGTTTGCCGCGCTTGTTGGGCTCGCTTAAGGCTTTGCCGGTAAGTCCCAAAGACGGAACATAGTACATCTCACCCGCCTTAACTTTGACGGCTTTCTCGCCTGCCAGCGCGATTCTTCTGGATAATTCTTCGCTATTTTCGGCGCTGTCCATATCGGAAATGTCAGCCCGTAACTTACGTCTTAGGGTGTCCATCTGTTTGACGGCATTTTTGCGGCTTTCCTCGTCGGATGCGGCTTTGATCCCGTCAATGAGTTTGGTTATTTCCTCCTGCTTTTCTTCCAACAGATTTCTCTGTTCGGCGCGGGCCTTCTCGAGGATTTTTGTTTTCGATTGCTTAAGGGATTGGCGCTCCTCTTCGAGGGCCGCCGTCTTCTCTTCCAGCTCGCGCTTCAGCCTCTCATTTTCCTCGGCGGCGTTCTGTGCACGCTTTGCATCCTCTTCGGCCTTTGACAGAAGATTCGAGTAGGAAATTTCCTGCTCGGACATGTTTGATTTGGCATCCTCTATTACTTTCTTCGGCAATCCGAGTTTCTCGGAAATTATAAATGCGTTCGATGCCCCCGGGCGGCCTACAATCAAACGATACGTCGGCGACAAAGTGTCGGTGTCGAATTCACAGGAGGCGTTCATGATGCCCTCGGTCGTGACCGCGTAACTTTTGAGTTCTCTGTAATGCGTCGTTGCCATCGTGATGCATCCCTTTGCGCGGAGTGCGTCGATAATGGATATTGCCAGAGCCGCACCTTCGGAAGGGTCAGTGCCCGAACCCAGTTCGTCGAGCAAAACAAGCGATTTGCCCCGGACGTTTTTCAGAATAAACACCACGGACTTGATGTGGGCCGAGAAAGTCGACAGGCTCTGCTCGATGCTCTGCTCGTCACCGATGTCGGCCAAAACCCTGTCGTAAACGGTGACCTCTGCCCTTTTGGCCGGCACGCCCAGGCCTGCCATCGTCATCAAAGTCAGAAGACCGCATGTTTTAAGGCTTACCGTTTTGCCGCCGGTGTTGGGACCCGTGATAATCAATGTGTCATACCCGTCACCGATTGAAATATCGACGGGGACAACCGCGTCGGCGGCAATCAAAGGATGCCTTGCACCGATAAATTCGACGTGACCGTCCCCGACAATGTTTGCAACGACGCTTTCGGTATCAAGTGCCATCGAGGCTTTCGATGTCGCAAAATCAACCGTTGCGACAAGGCTTATGTCGTTTAAAAGTTGCTGCTCTTCAGAAGCAACGCGGTTTGAAAAAACAGATAAAATCCGTTCTATCTCCGACTCTTCCTGAGCGGACAGTTCCTTTATCTTGTTGTTGGTCTCAACAACACTCATGGGTTCGACAAAAATCGTTTGCCCCGAAGACGAACTTCCGTGAATAATTCCGTCAATCCTTCCCTTAAAATCCGCAATAACCGGAACGCAGTAACGGCCTTCCCTTATGGTTATCAAATCTTCTCTCAGATACTCTTTGTTGCGGGAAATCACACGGTCGAGCAACACGCGGATGCTTCGCGCCAGATCCTTTTTCTCTCGCCTTATCGCATACAGATCGGAGCTTGCGTTATCGGCCATTTCGTTGTCGCCGAGGATTGCATCTTTTATCGAAGCCTCAAGATTTTTATCTCCCGAAATCTCATCCATCAGCGCAAGAAAAATCTCCTCATCCTCAACATTCCCGGACTGCCTGCAATTGTATGCACAGTTCTTTAAATCCTCACACTGCGAAAGGAACGATGCGACATCGAGAAGATTTCCCATCGTTAAGGTCCCGCCGGCTTTGGCATACGAAATATACCCGGAAATATCCGCAACGGAAGACACAGGGGGATTGCCGAACCTTGAAATGTGCGTTATTGCCGCTTGCGTCATGTCAAGTGCGTTTTGCACATCGTTTCGGTTACTTGAAGGACACAGTTGCCGGCACAATTCGGCTCCTGCGGATGTTATCGCGTATCCTTCCAGAATCGCGCGAATCTTGTCGAATTCCAAAATACTTAAAACACGCCCCTTGATAAGGCTCCTGTTATGCTCTTCTTCAAACGTTGAATACTTATACATCAATCTTCTCCCCTTCGGGCAGGTAGCAACGGATTTTCTCCGGCGTATCCGTCGCAACGGACACCACATAACCAACCCCGCCCAAATCAATTATTTTGGTCACGCACCCTGCAACATCGCTCTCAATTTGGTCGGCTCTGAAAGACTTCATGTGCATGCTCTTAAAAATGCTTTCTTTTCGCGTCCACATCTCAAGCAAAGCCTCCGGCTTTTTGTCTTCGGGAAGGCTCGAAAACCTTTCTTTTTCGGCTTCGGTCAAAACACGGGAGGCAACGTTTTCCCCCATTTTCCGGGATTCGGGCTCAATGTCGACACCGCACGGTGCCTTGGACACACATACCGCAACCGCGCCGTCGCAGTGCGACAGCGACACGAAATATTTTTTGCACTCCCAATAACCGCCGGGATTTAAAGTGAGGTCCGCCTTTTCGCAGGAACTGCCGAAGGACCTTGAAAGCGCATAGTCAAGCAGATGCCAGACTGAGGTTTTGTGCTCGCGCACCTCTGCGTTGGATATGTTTTCGATTTGTGACATACGCTCTTTCGGGGCGATGTCGTTTTGTGTCCTGAACGGGGTTTTCGCGACATAAACGTCAATCAGCGGCATCCTGCGAAAAAAATCCCTAACGGATTCGGTCTGGGTGCAGACGGCTTTGCCGAACATGCACTCGTTGGCGAAATGCTCGCAGTTGTTGTGGATTATGTTGTAACCGCCCTCGCCTATCCTTTTGCGGGCATTCTCTACTGTCTGCTCGGGGCTGTTTCTGTCCTTCTTTTCTTTTCGCGATAAATCCGCGCATTCCATGAAGCCACCGGCGAGAAACCCCTCGCAGTCTGTCACGCACACTTTAATCTCGGAGTCTTTCCTCACAACGGAAACCGGGGGCGGGCCGAATTCGATAATCTCGGTGTCGGCGGCGTAAATGCCGTAGTGATACATATCACGCACCTTGACGCGCACCATGTCACCGAATTCGGGCTCCCTCAGACTCCACTTCATTTCTTCTTGCTTTCTATGTAGGAAATTACCTCTCCGACATTCTTGAAATCACCGAAAGAAACCTCATCGAACCTTATATCGAAAAACTCTTCCATCGCGATAACCATGTAAAGCAGATTAATCGAGGACATTCCGAGGTCGGTCAAAAGATTCATATCCTCGGTAATCTCCGACGCGTTCACCGAGGCGTTGGGAACTGCCATCACATAGATATCCCTGAGTTTGTCCATAATCTCTTTTCTGTCCATCAGGAAGGTCTCACTTTCTTCATCGCGGGAGTTCTCGGGAAATCCTCGTTCCTGAACACAATCTTCGAGACGCGCTTCTCGGACGACAGCGATATGTTAATCTCGTCCAATACCTGCTTCATGTACGCTTCTTTGTCCTCAGCCTCAATCGCGGCAACAACCGCAGCTCTCGGGAAAACCTCCAGGACCAACTGCCCGTCCTGTTCCGATACCATTGCATCCTGAACAAAATCAGGCTCAATAAAGATATTTTCAAGTTCCTCCGGCGACACATTCTCACCTGTCGGCAGGACAATAATATCCTTGATGCGTCCGACGATATACATCAAACCGTCCTCATCGATTCTGATAAGGTCGCCCGTCTTAAACCATCCGTCTTCAAATGATTTTGCGTTTTCCTCGGGGTCACCTATATAACAGGTCATCATGTTGTCGCCTTTGATCCAAAGCTCGCCGTCAACAATCTTAAACTCCTGATTCGGATACGGGAAGCCAACGGAATCAGGGTGTGCGTCGCACTCCGGGTTGCCCGATACAAGATTGGCCGATTCGGTCAGGCCGTACCCCGGGTAAAGTTTAACACCCAGCTTGCCGTATTCCTTCACCAGGTACGGCGGTACCGCACTCGCGCCGCAAATAATCGTTTCCAGTTGTCCGCCGAAAATCTGCGTTCCCATCATTCTCGATACATTAAGTGCAAGTTCCGCGAGGGCAGGCACAAGCACCAAATCCGTCGGCCTGAACGCCGCCATCTCCCTGAACATCTCCTTGTTATTGCGAACAATATGCAAAAGACTGCCGGTATACATCGGCGTCATCGCATTCCTTATAAGCCCGAAAACATGTGTCAACGGCAACACAATCATATACCTCTTGCCGAACACATTCTTCAAACCGTAGCAGCCGTTTAAAGTTCCCGTCATAACCGCCTTATGAGACAACAATGCCCCTTTGCTCTTTCCTGTCGTACCGCCCGTAAACATAACGCAGCACGGCTCTTCGGGAGCACAGAGACAAAGTCCCGGGTCGTTAGCACCCTTGGCTTCCTGTGTCAGAAACACGGTCTCTGTGTTCATCTTCCGGGCAAATGCGACCTTCTCGTCAACTGCCGCATCGTACACGAGCGCCTTCATCTTAAACTTCAGCGTTATTCCGTACACGGTCTTCTCATCCAGCTGAATCGGCATCAAAACAGCAACGGCGCCCATCGTCGTAACCGCGAAAAACGCCTTCATGAAATCATACGAGTTCGGAAAATAAATTCCGACGATGTCACCCTTCGACACTCCCGCCTCATTGAGCGCGGCTCTCAAAGCCCTGACATCTTCGTCCATCTGCGCATAGGTCACGGTTTGTCCGTCTTCAATCGCGGGATTGTCGGCAAACTCTTTAACGCTGTGGTCCCACATCGCCGCAACGCTGTCGAATCTCTCCAGCTTTGCGAAAATTTCCGGGTCCATATATTTTTGGAAATAATTCTGCTTTACTTCAAAAGTTTTCTCTTCCATATGTATCTCCGCTTATTTTGTACCGAAAATTCTGTCACCGGCATCACCCAAACCCGGCAGTATATAAGCATGGTCGTTCAAACATCTGTCAACGTTTCCGATATAAATCTCAACATCCGGATGTGCCTCAGCCAACTTCTCGATACCCTCGGGAGCCGCAATAATGCACATGAACTTAATATTCTTGCCGCCGTGCTCCTTGATGAAATCCAACGCGGCAACAGCCGAACCGCCCGTTGCGAGCATAGGGTCCACGACAACAACCAATCTCTGATCGATGAAATCAGGCAATTTGCAGTAATACTCATGGGGCTCATGTGTCTCAGGGTCTCTGTACAAACCGATGTGTCCAACCTTAGCCAGAGGAGCCAGTGCCATAACGCCGGATACCATTCCCAAACCCGCACGGAGAATCGGTACAATCGCCAACTTCTTACCGTCAATAACCGGGCACATCGCAGTCTCCAAAGGGGTCTGAACTTCCTCTTCAATCAACGGTAAATCTCTCAAAGCCTCATAACCTTCCAAAGTCGCAATCTCTTCGACCAACTGTCTGAACTCAAAAGTACCTGTTGTTGTCTTTCGAAGCTGTGTAATCTTGTGCTTGATAAGCGGGTGGTCCATAACAAAAACGTTGTTGTAATCCTTGTACTTCATAAATAATCTCCTATCCGGCCCGATGGCCAATCGTATTTGAAGAATTATATCTTTTTTGACAAAAATTGTCGACAGACGTACAACATCACGCTTCTCATTGAACACACGTACTCAACTGCGTACCCCACTGTGGTACCGGTGATGTGACAAACATGCGATTTGTACTCTGAAGCGTACCACGCTGTGGTACCGGTGATGTGACAAAACATGCGATTTGTACTCTGAAGCGTACCATGCTGTGGTACCGGTGATGTGACAAACATGCGATTTGTACTCTGAGGCGTACCATGCTGTGGTACCTGCAATGTTACCATTAGGCAAATCACCTGAATATATTCTATTGATTGTGGTAAACTTTGTCGGTAATTTAAGAACGGAGAGAGAAATGAAAAAATCTGATTTTTACTACGACCTGCCCGAGGAATTGATTGCACAGACACCGACCGAGGATCGTACGGCGTCGAGGTTGCTCGTGGTCGACAAGAAAAGCGGGAGGTACGAAGATAAACATTTTCGCGATATCGGACAATATCTGAAGAGCGGTGATTTGCTTGTGGTAAACAACACTCGTGTTATTCCCGCAAGACTTCTGGGAGTGCGAGCGGACACCGGAACACCCGTGGAAATTTTGCTCCTTAAGAGAATTGACGAAAATCACTGGGAAACGCTGGCGCGACCGGGTAAGAAAGTGCGCGAAGGCAGAAAATTCGTATTCATTGAGAACGAACTTGAAGCCGAATGTGAAGCCGTTTTGGAGAGTGGCAACAGAATTATGCGTTTTGATTTCGACGGGGTTTGGGAAGAAGTGCTGGATAAAGCCGGGATTGTTCCCCTTCCTCCCTATATTCACGAGAAATTGGATGACCCGGAGCGCTACCAAACTGTTTATTCCAAGGACCCCGGATCTGCTGCGGCACCCACTGCGGGCCTGCATTTTACCGAAGAACTGTTGGACTCTTTGAAAGCTGCCGGAGTTGATGTTGCAGAGCTCACTTTGCATGTTGGTTTGGGCACATTCAGACCTGTTAAATCCGACGAAATTGAAGACCATGAGATGCATTCGGAATGGTACGATTTTCCTGCCGAAGCAGCGGAGAAAATAAATGCAGCAAGGAAAAGCGGGAGAAGAATCATTTCGGTCGGCACAACATCCACAAGAGTTCTGGAGACTGTTGCCGGGAACGACCCTGAAATGAAGCCTGCGTCCGGGTATACGAATATATTTATCTACCCCGGATACAAGTTTAAGTGCATCGACAGTCTTATCACGAATTTCCACCTGCCGGAGTCAACGCTTATAATGCTGGTATCGGCGCTGGCCGGAAGAGAAAATATTTTGGCGGCATATAAGCATGCGGTCGATGAAAGATACAGATTTTTCAGTTTCGGAGACGCAATGTTTATTACTGATATCGAAAGGTAAATTTTATGGCAAACTATCCCGTAACTTATGAATTGATACATACCTGCAAGCAAACCGGCGCGAGGCTCGGACGCGTTCACACACCTCACGGCTCGTTTGACACACCGGCGTTTATGCCCGTGGGCACACAGGCTTCGGTTAAAGGAATGAGCCCCGATGAAGTGTACGGGATGGGTGCCGGAATTATGCTTTCGAACACGTACCACCTTTGGATGAGGCCGGGGTCAGAGATTATCGCCAAGGCAGGCGGACTTCACAGGTTCATGAACTGGAAGGGTGCGGTTTTGACCGACAGCGGAGGATTCCAGGTTTTCTCGCTGGCATCGCCGAAAGATATTGTCGAGGAAGGCGTTAAATTCAACTCGCACATCGACGGTTCCAGGCATTTGCTGACACCTGAGGAGTCCATCAGGATTCAGAACAATCTCGGTGCGGATATAATCATGGCATTCGATGAGTGCTGTCCCTACCCTTCCACGCACGAATACGCGGACAGATCTCAGGCAAGGACGACGAGGTGGCTCGAGCGTTGCATAGAGTCACACAAGAAGCCAGACACACAGGCACTTTTCGGAATTATTCAGGGATCTATGTATGCCGATCTTCGCGAAAAAAGCGCCACGGCAATCACATCCTACGACCTGCCGGGATTTGCAATCGGAGGCGTGTCCGTAGGCGAGCCCAAACCGCTGTTTCTCGATATGCTTAAGGCAACCGTGCCTTTCATGCCCGAAGACAAACCAAGATACCTCATGGGCGTCGGTTCGCCCGACTATTTAATTGAAGGTTCACTTGCGGGAATCGACATGTTCGACTGTGTTCTTCCCACAAGAATGGGACGTCACGGCACTATTCTCACATCCACGGGACGCAAAATAATCCGCGACAAAAAATATGCGGAGTGCTTTGAATCCCCCGATGTCGAATGCGATTGCTACACCTGCAAGAACTTCACCTCGGCTTACATAAGACATCTTCTCAAGGTACACGAGATGTTCGGCCTGAGGCTTTGCACATACCACAACATCTATTTCCTGTTGAAACTGATGGAAAACATCCGCGAAGCGATTGCCGAGGACAGACTCGCAGATTTTGCAAAAGAATTTCAGGACAAATATTACAATTCGTGAGGCATCAGGAAAACGGCCGACAGGTTGCCGCACAGAAGTTCCGTTTTATCGGAAATTCTTCGCGTTACCAGGTCCTTCCATTCCTCACAATCGGAAGATACGAGGCAGTCGGCAAGGATGCCTTCGCTCGTGAGATATTTATAAAAATTCTCCGTGCCGCAAACAATTCTGTCGCCGGCCGCAAGTCCGAATACACCGTTTGGCAACTCCTTCATCTGTCCGTCTTTCATAATCATCGAGAAAAGTTTTCCCTTTTTCCTGATGTTTATAAAATCCCCTTCCACGCGTAAAATCAAATACTGTGCTTCATCCGGAAGATGGATTTCCGCAAGTTCGGTAAGTTCGTCGAACGGTATTTCATCGCCGGACACCAAATCACCCAGAATGAGAGATGCGTTTCCGGCCTTCTCACCCATCTCGCTTCCGTACAAAATCGCAATCGTCAGATGAGGAATGATGGAAATGTAAACCTCATCGCTGTAAACCTCTGCGTTTCCTTTGTGTTTAAGGCAGGAATATTCAATCATATGTTTAACAACCTCAGATAAAATTTCTGTCCATTCGTATAACAACTGCCGTGTAGTTATCCTGCACTTTGCTCTTCCGGGCACGGATGGTAACCTTCAGGCGTTCGGCAATGTTTCTTGCGCTCCCATCGGTATACTTCGGAATCGATACGACCGGAACCGTATCGGTGACGCCGTCGGAACACACGATGATGACATCGTCTTCAAACAACCTAATGGGCTTTGATGTCTTCATAACCCTCGAATTCAGGTTGCCGACAAAATCCACCAGAGCGCGGTAACGTTTGTTTATATACGCCTCGTGCGTGTTTTCGCCCGATGTCGCAAGTTTCTTTATGAGAACTCCCAGGTAATTCTGCTTGGGATTTAATACAGTTGCTTTGTTGTTTCTCACAAGAATTATATTGCTGTCGCCCAAACTGTAGAACTGCATAGCATTTGACATTATGTGCACCATGGCAACGGTCGCGCCCCCGCACAGCCTGTATTTGTCGTATATATCGTCCGAAATTTGCCGGATTTTCGCGGCTCCCTCTTCAGTATTCTCAAAATCAAAAGGATAGTTGTCGGCGATTTTGTCGGTTACATATTTTGACACGATTTCGCCGTCGTTAAGACCGCCCATGCCGTCTGACACGGCAACGATTATGCCGTCTGTCGAGGCGTTTCTCATCGGAGAAATGTAAAGGGAATCCTCCTGATTTTTACGCTTTCCCTTTTCCTTAAAATATGCAATATCGCAGAACAAAACGTCGTCAACGCTGGTGTTCATGATTTTCCTGATTCGCTTGATCTTTATCAGATAATACAACATGAAATACACGGCAAAAAGCAACGCGACGCAAATGACGACAGAGGCTACTTTCAGCCATGCAATGTAGTTATCCGGCAAAAGCGAATAGTCAGGCATCACTCATCTCCGCCAAGGTCTGTATCACCGGACATATCCGGATCTTCTCCGTAAAACTCTTCCTCATCTTCGGCCGCATCTTCTGCCGGCGGCGGCATATATTTGTTGATAATTCCTCCGGTTATGAAAGAAATCAGATACTGAACCCACGCCACAAGGAAAAACATGTAAAGGAACACATAAATTCCGAGCCATAGGTAGGTCGTGGTCATTATCATCATGAACGGAATCACGACATAGAACAAAACCATAATCGCCATGATTCCGAGGCAGGGGCCAAAGCTCAGCAAGTAGAACAAAAATGCGTTCTTATAAAGATTTTTGAGGGACAGTTGCCGTGATACCATCAGTTGATACACAATATTCTGAATAACCATGAACGACGCAAGAATAAAGGTGAATACAACCGCCAGCACAATTCCGACTCTCGACCCGAGGTTCGCGTAAAATCCGATTGCGAAAAGCACGATTGCGGTAAACACTAAAGATATGAGGCACGCCGCGGTCGACTGCTTCCAATTCTCCTTCACACCCTGTTTGAAGTCCTCGAAAAAGAAGACACTTCCCTGACGTCTCATGTTCCTGAAGATTTGCGAAAATCCTGCCTGGAAAGGTCCCACACAAATCAAAAGAGAGCAGAGGAAAAACATTACACAAAACAGCACAAACAGGAAATAGAACTGATATGCCGCATCCTCACCGGTTATCTCGTTTCCGAGAGAGGAATTTCCGGTTACGCCGTTGTCGAGCATGAATCGAACAAAGTTTGTAAGTTCAAATGTGCTGTTTATTCTCGGCAGGAAATACAAGGTGTACACATAGGCAATCAGCATCGCCGGAATATTGAAAATGATGAACAGCATGTTCATGCCCATAAGTTTCAGTATATGAATCCATGCGCTGTACAAAAAATTGTAAATCGGACCGTGCTCTGTAACGAGCAGGTCTTCCTGCGGTACTTTATCAAGTTTCATCGGCAACTCTCTCTTTCAAATCATTAAATTCTTTTGCAAAATCATCAATCGCCGCAAGCGCTCTTTGCGCTATCGCGGCATTCTTGCGTTGCTTTGCGCCCTTGCCCTTGAACCGCTCGGGCATGGGTCTCACAATACCGAAATTAGCATTCATCGGTGTGAATTTTGTGATCGATGTATCTGACACATAATGCGCCATCGCGCCCATCATCGTATCGTCATCGGGCTCATACGGAATGTCGCAGCCAAGCGCTTCCAAGGCCGCATAATATCCCGCAAGGAACCCCGATGCCGTCGATTCGATATAACCCTCGACACCGGTTATCTGCCCCGCGAAAAACATTCCGGGATTCGATTTGAGTTCATAATGCGAATTAAGATGCTTAGGCGAATTCAAATAGGTATTCCTATGCATCACGCCGAGCCTGTAATACTCAGCGTTTTCCAGGCCGGGAATCATTCCGAAAACACGCTTTTGCTCGGGCCACTTGAGACGCGTTTGAAACCCTACCAGGTTATACATGCTCTCCGCCCTGTCATCGACGCGCAATTGCAGACATGCATAAGGCTCCTCACCTGTTCTCGGATCGATAAGTCCCACAGGCTTCAGTGGTCCGTAACGCATAGTATCCCGGCCTCTGCTTGCCATCGTTTCAATCGGCATACATCCTTCGAAAACAATCTCGCGGTCAAAGTCCTTGACCTCTGCGCGCTCTGCATGAATGAGCGCATCGTAAAACGCATTGTATTCTTCTTCGTTCATCGGGCAGTTGATGTAATCGTCACCGCCCTTGCCGTACCGCGACTGACGGAATGCCTTTGTCATATCAATCGACTCGGCCTTTACAATCGGCGCTGCGGCATCGAAGAAATGCAGACTGTCGTCACCCACCAGTTTCATGATGTCTGCGAAAAGTTCGCCGTCAGTTAAGGGTCCTGTTGCGACAACCGTAATTTCGTCAGTAGGAACCTTATCCACTTTCTCCGAAACCACGGTAATCAAGGGATTTTCTTTGATTTTCGCGGTTATATATGTTGAAAATTCATCTCTGTCGACAGCGAGAGCTCCGCCCGCAGGAACACGGGCTTTGTCCGCTGATTCCATAATGAGAGATCCCATTCGTCGGAGTTCTTCCTTCAGAAGTCCGATTGCGTTTTCCACCGCTGCCGCACGCAGAGAATTGCTGCACACAAGCTCGGCAAAATTTTCGGAGTGATGAGCAGGCGAAAATGCAACAGGCTTCATCTCGTAAAGCCTGACGGGAATACCGAAAGACGTGATGCAGTTTGCCGCTTCACAACCGGCCAGACCCGCTCCGATTACATTGACAGTCTTGTCACTCTTCATCGCCGGAACCTTTGCCCTTCGAACTCTTCGGGGTGTTTGTCGGACATTCTTTGTTCGGGCACTTGGGATACGATTTCTTGCCGTATCTCTTCAGCACCATGTAAGATCCGCATGTCGGGCACGTCTTGCCTTCCAAAGGCAAATCCCATGAGATAAAATCGCAGTTGGGATTGCTTCCCTTTTTATCACAGGTATAGAAAGTTTTGTTTCTGTATTTCTTCGATTTATGGGACAACAGGCCCGAGCCGCAGTAAGGGCATTTACCTTTTGCGGCAACCTCGATATTCTTTGTAAATTTGCACTCCGGGAAATTCGAGCAGGCAATAAACTGACCGTACCGCCCGTCTCTGATGACAAGCTCAGAACCGCAGTTGGGGCACTTCTCGCCTGTCTTCTTCGGCTCAATAACGACCTTCTCGACATTCTTGAAAGCCGCTTCAACCTGCTTGTGGAAATTCGGATAAAAATCGTCTATGACATCAGTCCAAACACGCTTGCCCGACTCGACATCGTCCAAAGAATTTTCCATCTCCGCAGTGAAATGCACGTCAACAATTTCAGTGAAATTATCACTTAAAAGATTGGTTGTGATCTTTCCGAGTTCGGTTATTTTAATGAACTTTCCGTCCTTTGCAACATAGTTGCGGTCAAGGATTGTCGCAATGGTCGGAGCATAAGTGGAAGGACGGCCGATGCCGTTTTCTTCCATCGCCTTGATAAGAGTCGCTTCCGTGTAGTGCGCAGGGGGCTGGGTGAATTTCTGCTGTTTGTCGAGTCCCAGTTTTCGCAAAGACTGACCGTCGGACAAAGCCGGGAGCGTCACTTTCTCCTGCTTCTCGTCGGTCTTTGCCGTCTCCTCCTCGCCTTCCGAATAAAGTGCGAGGAATCCCTTGAAAACAACAGTCTCGCCGCTTGTTCTGAAAACATCCTTGCCTGCGGCGGCATCTATCGTCACGGTGTCGACCTTGGCCGGCGCCATCTGCGTTGCGACAAATCTGTCCCAAATGAGCTTATAGAGCCTGTACTGGTCCGAAGAAAGCGATTTCTTGATACTCTTAGGAGACATGTCGAAATGCGCGGGCCTAATGGCTTCGTGCGCATCCTGCGCGGTATTTTTGTTCTTGTAGGTTCTAACGAACGGACAGACGTATTCCTGTCCGTACTCGGAGAAAATCAGATTTCTCGCCGCCGCAACGGCTTCATCGGAGACACGTACGGAGTCCGTTCTGATGTAGGACACGAGAGCCGTCTGCCCCACGCCTTCAATCTCTACACCTTCGTACAACTGCTGTGCAACGGACATCGTCTTCCTTGAAGTGAATCCAAGTTTCCTCGACGCTTCCTGCTGCATGGTCGATGTCGTAAACGGCGGGCTGGGTTGCCTGTCGATTGTATTCTTCTTTATCGCATCCACAACGAATTCACAGCCGTCCACACGCGATACGACCTGTTCGACTTCATCGGCGTTCGAAAGTTTGACTTTCTTAACCTTCGACCCGTCCTTGATGCCCTGATATGTAACTTTGAATGCCTCAGAATCTCTGTCGGGTGTCAGAAGAGCCGTCAGAATCCAGTACTCTTCCGGAACAAAAGCGTCGATCTCGGCATCGCGCTCCATAACCACCTTTGTGGCAACGGACTGAACTCGTCCGGCGGAAAGATTCTTCTTGACCTTCTGCCAAAGCAACGGGCTTAACTCGTAACCCACAAGTCTGTCCAAGATTCTTCTTGCCTGCTGCGCGTCGACCAGATCCATATCGATTGCGCGCGGCGCATCGATAGCTTCTTTAACGGCTTTCTTCGTAATCTCGTTAAACGTGATTCTGCACTTGGTCGCAGGATCGATTTTAAGAATTGTTGCCAAATGCCATGCAATCGCCTCACCTTCGCGGTCAGGGTCGGTTGCGATGTAAACAAAATCCGATTCGGCGGCCTTGGCCTTGAGTTCGCTTACAACCTTGCTCTTTCCCTGCATCGGAATATAAAGCGGTTTGTAGTTGTTCTTAACGTCGATTCCCATCTGGTTCGGCGGCAAATCCCTGATATGGCCTACAGATGCCATAATCTCGTAATCGCCCCCTAAGTATCTCCCGATGGTCTTTGCCTTGGCCGGGGACTCAACAATGACTAAATTTTTACCCATTAGACTATCCTCACATAATTTATTTTAATTATATTATTTACATCATTAGACGATTCGACCGCATGGTCGGAAAAACATTGTACCACCTAATGACGGAAATTTGTGAGTTTTTGAAAAATCGCCTCAAATTAACACCCAAGCCGGTATTTTCCGTCCGCAAGATAAATGTCTCCGGTAAGTTCCATGGCGGTCACAATTCCGCTTGCGCGACCGAAAGGCAAATTCAGATTCGCGCAAATCTCATCGATGTTCAGGGGGCGCAAAGTGAGTAAATCCTTCAAAACGATTTTCCAATCCGAATCGGAAAGCAAATCCGGAGACACAGACGCTTTTTCACGAAGGCCTCCCGGCAAATCCGCATCACTGTCAACACGCAATGCCGTAACATTGCATTTTCGAGCCATGAGAGCCGATATAACCGAATCTTCCACCTGCTCGATATTGACAAGAACATTTGCCCCGTCGGCCAAAAGTTTGGTCCCGCCCCTTGCGGCCTCAAAATAAATATTGTTAGGCAGAACAAATACTTCTTTGCCCTGGGCCGCAGCATAAGATGCGGTGTGCAAAGTACCGCTCACCTCCCCTGCCTCCATAATGAGACAGCAATCGGAAAGCCCGGCAATCAGACGGTTCCTGGAAGGAAAATATTGTCTTATCGCTTTGCCCCCGGGAGCAATCTCGGACAAAACGAGCCCCGACGCCACAATCTCATCGTATATATCCTGATTTGTTGAAGGATAAACACTGTCCGGGCCTCCGGCTAAAATTGCAATCGTACCGCCCTTAGTTTTAACTGAAGCCAAATGGGCCTGTCTGTCCACACCCGCAGCCATTCCGGACACCACAACAATGTTTTTCTCACCCAACCCGGACGCGAATTTCTCGGTTGCGAAAAGGGCATATTTCGAGGCCCCGCGCGAACCCACAATCGCAACCGCCCCGCATTGCGTCGTCCTCTGCAGCAACTCTCTGTTACCCTTGCCGAAAAACACCCTTGGCATCCCCGACTGGTTTTTCCAGTTCACCGGATAGTCTTCGTCCTCAACGGATGCGACAAAAATATTCTCACGCTCGGCCCGCTCCATATATTCGTCGCAAAGTTCCGAAATCTTATCCCGCTGACTCAAAAAAACATCAAGTTTCAACGATGTCCCCTCTGTCAGCCGATCCTTTGACCCTTCCGCAATTTCACTTATGTATTTCTCGTCGTAAAAGTCGCGGTGAGATTTAATCAGTCCCGACCCGAACAGTTCCCGTAAAAAATGCCAGTCGAACTTAACAAGATTTCTTGCCGCAACAAAAAAACAATCCGCATAGTTATTCATACTTCAAACCTCTTTCTGAACATCGCCGCCTCGTTCACATCCGAAATTTCCACATCCGCGCGGCCTTCCAAGTCCGCAACCGTCCTTGCCACACGCAGAATTCTCGAAAAACCCCTTGCCGAGAAAAAGCCTTTCTCCGACAGGTCGGACGCATAGTTAAAAACATCCTTTGAAACCCTCAAGTAATCGTAAATCTCGGGGTCTTCGAACGTCGCGTTGAAATATGTCCCAAAGTATCTTTCGTTTTGTCTTGCCCACGCTTCGGAAACCATTTCCCTGTACACGGGAGACAGTCTCTCATCGCTTTCCCCGCGCATTTCTTTTTTCGCCGAGGCATCGATACCGTGCATCTCCGAAAACAGATCTATCCTTTCGGTAAACGGACCTGAAAGTTTGCTTAAATATCTGGCCTTCAAAGCCTGCGAACACTTACACTTCCCTCGCCCCTCGAATGCATACCCGCACTTACAGGGATTGCCCGTGCAGGCAAAGATAAAGTTTGCGGGAAACACATAAGTCTTCCCGTTTTTTGTATGCCTGACGATTCTCTCTTCCAAAGGCTGCCTGAGCGAATCTATTGTTTTGGGCGAGAACTCGGTAATCTCGTCGGCATACAAAATCCCGTGATTTGCCATTGTCAGCGCCCCCGGCATCAGAGTCTGAGAATTGCCGAACAGAGCGCTTGGTGATGTTGTCTGATTTATATAAACCAATGGCCTGTATACCCGTGAATACTCTTCCGTCGAAAGCAAATTGTTCAGTGCAAACACATCAGAGGCCTCACGGTCTGACAGTTTCGGCAGGAGCCCTGCCAGAATTTTCCCGGCCATTGTCTTGCCGCACCCGGGGCTTCCCAAAAGCATAATGTTGTGGAAACCCGCAGCCGAAAGCAAAAGCGCCCGGCGCGTTTTATCCTGCCCTTTCAGCTCTGAAACATCTATGAAATCGCGCGGTGATTCGAAACAGGGATATTTTTGAAACGTCTCCGCCATGTACCCGTCAAAGCCAAATACTTTATTCAGGCAGGAGATGTTGTCAATCGCCTTTCCCTCAATGCCGCAATACGCCGCAGCCTCAATCTCTCCTGTCGGTATAAGACGAATGCCCAAATTCGAATCGTCCGCGCATCTGAGCCTGAAAGCCGCACCGGGCGTGCCCTTAACCTCACCCTTCAAAGACAGTTCACCCTCGGCGTATATACCGCCTCCCGTCTGATTGAAAATCTGTCCCGACACCATAAGAATACCTATCGCAATCGGCAGATCGAAAGACGTCCCGGATTTCTTAAGATATGCCGGCGAAATGTTCACCGTGATGTGTCCTTTGGGCATTTGAAAACCCGCTGCCACCAGCGCCGCGGAAATACGTCCGCGCGACTCCTTAATCGAAGAGTCACACTGCCCTATAACTGTGTACGTCGGAATTCCCGGTGAAAGAGATACCTCAATCTCCGCGGGAACCGCCTGCATTCCGTCCGTGAAGGACGAATAAACCTTCGTTACTTTAAGTCTTTGTGCCATGTGTTATCTACCTCCTGCTTCCATTTATGATATAACGCGAAAAGGCCGAAATTACCTCACAAAAAAATACAAAAAAGTACAAAAACCTACAAAGGTGCTATAATGTTCTTCTAATTATTAAAAACAAAAGAAGGTAAACCATGAAACTCGGAATAGTAGGACTTCCCAACGTAGGCAAGAGCACGCTCTTCAACGCAATCACAAAAGCAGGTGCCGAATCGGCCAACTATCCTTTCTGTACAATCGAACCGAATGTCGGTGTCGTAGCCGTCCCGGACGAGCGCTTGGATAAGTTAGCGGAAATGTACAATCCCCAGAAATACACACCGGCAACGGTTGAATTCGTAGATATAGCAGGCCTCGTAAAAGGCGCGTCCAAAGGCGAAGGCCTCGGCAACAAATTCCTTTCCAACATCCGTGAGTGCGACGCAATCGTCCACGTTGTCCGTTGCTTCGACGACCCCGACGTCGTACACGTCAACGGTCATGCCAACCCCACGGACGACATCGAGACAATTGAATTGGAGCTCATTCTCTCCGACATGGAAATAATGGAGAAGCGCATCGAGAGAACAAAGAAAATGATGAAAGGCGGCGACAAAACCAACGCCGCGGAACTCGAGGTTTTCGAGAGAATATACGAATGTCTCGAAAACGAGAAACCCGCAAGAATCCTTGAATTCTCAGACGAGGAACTTCCCATCACCAAAGATCTCCAGTTAATCTCCATGAAACCCGTCCTCTACTGCGCAAATATCGCCGAGGACGACATCAAGAACCCCGACATCGAATACGTAAACGAAGTTAAGAAAATAGCCGAAGAGCAGCACGCCGAAGTCGTTGTCATCTCCGCGAAAATCGAAGACGAACTCGGACAGCTCGCCCCCGAAGACCGCGAAATGTTCTTGGACGATTTGGGCATCGACAGCGCCGGACTCGATAAGATGATCAAAGCATCCTACAAACTTTTGGGCCTCATCTCCTACTTAACGGCCGGCCCTCAGGAAGTCCGCGCATGGACAATCAAGAACGGCACCAAAGCTCCTCAGGCAGCCGGCAAAATCCACTCCGATTTCGAGCGCGGCTTCATCAGAGCCGAAGTCGTCTCTTTCGACGACTTAATGGAATGCGGCTCATACAACGCAGCCAAAGAAAAGGGCCTCGTCAGATCCGAAGGCAAAGAATACGTAATGAAAGACGGCGATGTTGTCCTCTTCCGATTCAACGTTTAATCGCATCAACATACAAAAACAAAATGCATGGTCTCAACAGGCCATGCACTTTTATTTGAAACATTTCATTTTTTTAATAACACCTGTATTCTGAAAATATTGTTATCTGTGGTAACAATGCATCTCCCTTCATGCCTATTTGCAATTTCCTCAATATTGGATAAACCGTACCCATGATTTTTATCTGCCTTTAATGACAATAATTTGCCATTTGAAACTTTCAACAATCCCGAATACGCATTCTCGCAACTGATTATTAGGACATCGTTTGATAAATTCATTTTGAAACGGATTAGGCGTTTGTTTCCTTCAAGTTTATCAACCGCCTCAATTGCATTATCCAACGTGTTTGCACAAATTGTCACTATATCCAGTTCTGGGAGTTTTATATCTTTCAAATCGGTCAGTATCAAATTTACAGATATGTTTTTCTTCTTGGCCTTTGCATATTCGCAATTTATTACTGCATTGATTATTTTGTTCCCGCAATTATATACGTCAACTACCGACTCTGTGATATTCAACTGATTTTCAAGGAAAGTTGCAAGATCGTCATTTCCATCGCTTACAGCCATTGTATGCGCTGTTGTAAGCAATTTTATTGTGTCGTGATTTCTGGCTTTTTGCATCTCACGCTCTTCTGCAATTCTGCTGTATGTTTCCAATAAATTTTGCGATTGTTGCGCCAATAATTGCTGTTGCCTAAGGGTATGTTCTTTTTTTGCAATAACAGCAATCAGATAGTATTCGGCTATATTAACGGCAAGAAGGCCAATCGCAACGAATGCAATCACAGCCTGTTGCCTTTCATCAAGTTCTCCGTCAAAAGCATAAATCATTCCCATCGCAAGCATAATCGTCACCGTGGGAAGCAACATCAAAAGCAGCCATTCACCGGTACTCAGCACAGCAAAATCTCTCTTGTTGACAAATCTTCGAACAAATATACCTACGATAAAAACAATTAACTGACTTACAACACCGCCAAAAACATATGAGGCAACATTGGCTGTTATGTCTCCCACATTATCGACTGTTGTAATTCTCTCCTGCACCATAAGGACCAAAAATTCAGCAGCACAATATATTCCAAGGTAAAAAATCTGAAGTAACGGATACTGCCAAAGTTTGGCTTTGAACAATATCAATCCGGACAATGTTCCTCCAAGAACAAGCACAATAAGTTTTGCAATGTACATATCGTCCATCAAATAATTTGTTATACATTCGGATACCATCCATAAAATTGATACAACCAGGACTAAACCTCGTTTAAAATTTCTCCTGTTCAAAAAGCCATCCAGAAATAACAAATCCATCAAAACTCCAAAAACAGTATTTGCTATGTCATAGATAATAACAGTCATTTTGCGAATTCCCTATAAAACAAGATTTTCTCCTGTGCACTTGTGTAGAGAGCTCTGGAAACAGGCAGCATTTCTCCGTTTAAAAGCTTTACATCCGTTTTGTTTATCAACTCAACGTAAGAAGGATTAACAGAACAGCACCTGTGAATTTTTACGAAATCGTACTTTAATAATTTTTCCTGCGCATCACCGAATTTTTCTCTCGACAAAATTACCGGCTCATCTTTCAGATGGTAATTCACATAATGTCCGGAAGAATCAATGTACATTAGTTTGTGTATTTTAATCAGATGAGTTTTCCCTTCGGCATAAATATCAATTTCCTCATCACGTTTGGAAAGTTCAGGGAAAACGGAATCAAGGACCCGCAACAAATTCATCTCAAACGCATCATCCTTAAGGACATATCCCTGAGCATTAACGAAAAATGATTCCGGAGCATACTCTACATAAGACGACGCAAAAATAACATACATATCATTTTTGAGCGCACGTATGATTCTTGCAATATCAAGTCCGGACTTTTCATCAATTCTGATATCAAGAACAGCAACATCGTAATCTTTGCCAAGACTGCCGGTATTTATCAAATCCGAGCTGGATTCAAAGACCGTTATTTCACACGGCATATTCACACTCACGGCGTAAGAAGAAATGATTTGTTTTTCCCTTTCCGCAAAAATTCTGTCATCGTCACAAATAAAAACCCGAATCATGCCACAATTGTAATTACGCAATATATCTTTCGTCAACAAGCATATTATTTTCTTTCGTCAATCATATTGTTAACGCGCTGATTTATTATGGGTATAACATCGTCGAGAGTTTTATCACCTTCAAAATAGGCAGGCATCTCTTCTGCAACTGCAAGCCATACATCCGAATTTCTTACACATGACACTTCAGCCGATTCAATCATCCGGATATAACATTCAACATACTCTGAATCATAAGGACCCGGTTTGCCGTAGAATTGCTCATAGTATGTATTTGCATAATCCAAGCCGGATGAAGCATACTCTTGAAATGCTTTGATATTTATCGGATTTTTGTTAGCCAGTTTCTGCACATCATAACTTAATACAAATGCAATAAAATCCATAGCATCGTCCCTGTTATTGCAACATTTTGTCACGGAAAGTGTTTCGTTTACAAACACTGTAGCCCCACGCCCGTCACCGGATGGATATCCCAACAACACATTACCGGAATTCATAATTTTACCATCAGCTATATCCCATCCAACATCACTTAAACAAACCTGTTTTGCTTTGAATGTTTCGCCACTGCTATCAACCCCGGAATAATTTGACTTAACAAATTCGGCAAGATTTCGAAACTCATCGTTATCTATATTCAAATAGCCTTCTTCAAAAAAACAATCTGTCATACATGAAAACAACAGTTCAAAAATCATATCGCGGTCATTTTCCGCAGTAAGCGGATCGACGCCCGAACAAATTTCATCGACATAATCTCTGTATTCACCATATGTTAATCCTTTTGTTCCGGATTCTACGGTATCTTCCGAAGCAACAATACCCTGAACCGACACAACATAAGGCATTCTGTACATTTTTCCTTCAACGGTATACGCATCGAAAACATTATCAAAAAATTCACTGCGATTAATTCCGTAATTCCCATCCACAATTTCATTTACATCAACCAAAAGTTCATCATTTTCGATTTGTGAAAGTTCCCCTGCACCCATGATAATATCCGGTCCGTCGCTTGCCTTTATATCTACCGAAAGTCTGTCTTCTATATTGGAAATCTGCGAGTAATGATATGTAAGATAATCGCTCACATCATATGTTTCGGATTCGTTGTAAATACTGTAGTCTCCGGTAACATAAATATACGATGTTCTTTCCTCTGAATTGAATTTACGTATCGCTTCGCCCTCGAAATAATCCACAATATAAACAGGAGCAAGGATTAATGTCTGTTTGCCGGCATTGGGATTTGTACTTTCTTTTTTCAGGACTTCCAAAGAACAGTAAAAATACTCAGTATTAAGGAATGTATTCTGTTCAAAAACAATCGTATCCTCTTCGCAATATAAAATATAACTCATATCAAGCAACCAATTCATGTTCACATTACAATCGTTGAAATTAAAAAATTCACTTTCTACCCCGGTACTGAAATCGTACTTCATAATCGACATATCCGTGGATTTAAGATACATACTTCCGTCATCAAACATTTGTGCCGTCAAATATTTATCTGCAACCTCATCATTAATATAATATTCTGTCAAAGATCCGGTGACACCGTCGAGTCTGTAATACCTTGCATCATTTCCGATTTCATCAAACTCACGTACACGATAAATTATTTCTCCGCTATCCAAAACCGTCCAGTCAGATATGCCCTCTCCAACACTTATTTCAAACTCATTGTTCCCATCATAATCAACGATTTCAAAGCCATCACGATACAGATTGTTTTCCAAATACGAATAACGTATATACATTTTTTCATCAGTGGGAATCACCCGGGAAACATATGTGTCATTTCCTTCGTTCTCATCAAAACTTAAATCAAACAACTCTTCTAAAGTACCGGTGTGCTCATCCAGTTCATATACAATATTTTCCGCTTCTGAATTTTCCAAAAATCTCAAAATCACATAAATCGTATTTTCGTTTATGAACACACAAGACACGGCAGGCGACCCATACTCAGACAGATTTATTTCCTGAGAGTTTTGGTCCTCACACACGAGCAGCATGTTAGTTGTATTACCAACAACATACAAAACTGTTTTCTCCCCGTTTGAAGCCATAGTGGTAATCGAAGTTTCTTCCGAAGCGTATTCTTTGCCATATTCAAATGTTTCATCGGACCACCACGGATCATCCCCTGCAATTACACGACGATACGCAACAGAATCGTCATTGTTACATCCGCAACAAAAACAAAGAAGGCTAACCATTATTCCCACGATAAATAATTTGTGTTTTATAAAAATTCGCACAGTATTTTCTCCACCTTCAAACACTATCAATTTGTAGCATTCTTAGTCAGTGCAAACAATCCCGTTGGCACGGGTTGTATGGAAAATAGTCATGAAAAGTTACTTTTGAAAATAAAATCCAGAATTTTTGGAATTAAACCGGTGCGTCTCCCCTGCCGATTTCGATGTTGTAACCGATTTTTGAAAGACGTGATGAGAGACACTGTTGACACAGCGCGGCATCGTCGCCTACGCAGATTTTACCGTCATAGAGCGTGTATTTACCGCGTACTTCGGTGGGAGACAAATTGGGCATTATTACGTTGGCGCCGGCCAAAATGCCCTTCTCGCGGCCGGTCGGATCGATTGTGCCCAAGGCTGTTGTTGCCGGAAGCAAAACCTTGGGGTGCATCAGGCGGATTATCGCAAGCAACCTCAAAGTATCTTCGACGGTGCCGGCGGGAAAGTCTTTGAACGGCGTGTCCTTGTGCGGAATGAACGGGCCGATGCCGATCATGTGAGGTTTGAAGTCTGCCATGAAATAAAGGTCGTCGATTATGTTATCCACTGTCTGATACGGGCTTCCGACCATTATGCCGCAGCCTGTCTGAAAGCCAATGTCCTTCAGGTCGTTTAAGCATCTGACACGGTTCTCGATGGATAAATCTGAGGGGTGCAACATGCCGTAATGTTCCGGATTGATTGTCTCGTGACGCAGAAGATAACGGTCCGCTCCGGCCGCGAAATACTTTTCGTACGACTCCCGGGATTTCTCGCCTATGGATAAAGTCACGGCACAATCCGGGTGCGCGGATTTTATCGAAGTCACTAGTTCAACTATTTTGTCGTCCGACCAGAAGGAGTCTTCCCCGCCCTGCAAAACGAATGTGCGAAAGCCGAGTTTGTAGCCCAGGTCACAGCAGCCGAGAATTTCATCCTCAGACAACCTATATCGTGAACAATCAGTGTTCGAGCGCCTGATGCCGCAGTATTTGCAGTCGTTTTTGCAGTAGTTGGTAAATTCGATGAGGCCGCGGATATAAACCGACTTACCGAAGGTTTTGTCCGCAACGGCGCGCGCGGTTTTGAAGAGAAAATCCAGATCTTCCCCGGTGCACGTTAAAAGTTGCGAAAAGTCTTCGCGGCTCAGGGTTTTATTCTTTTCGAGCTTTAAGATAAGGTCACGCATTTTTGTTATCCAAGATCGCCGCCAAATCGGGGAATATTTCAAGGCTTCTTCTAAGGATGCCGTTCATGTACGCAATCGACAGACCGTAGTTTGATATGGGCGTATTCTGTGTCTCACAAACACGAATGCGGCTCTTGAGTTCTCTGTCGTTTAACATGCATCCGCCGCAATGGAAAACCATTTTATAGGGCAACAGGTCGTCCTCGAAAGACAGCCCCGAAGTTGTCTCAAAATCAATTTCTTTTCCTGTGTATTTTCGGATCCAGTTGGGCAACTTGACCGTGCCGATATCCTCACACTGTCTGTGGTGCGTACAACCTTCGGATATAAGAACTTTGTCACCCGGCTCAAGCGTGTCAATGGCCTTCACGCCCTCGAGACATGACTCGAGAATACCCTTGTGACGGGCCATGAGGATAGAGAACGATGTCAGGTAAATATCTTCGGGAACTATCTTTGAAACGATGCCGAATGCCTGGCTGTCGGTTATTACGACACGCGGCTTTTCGGTCAGCGATTTAAGACACAAATCAAGTTCGGTTTCACGCACGCAGGATATCACGCATCCGGCCTCAAGGCCTTCTCTTATCACCTGTTGCTGAGGCAGAATTATGCGGCCCTTCGGAGCCGAGGAGTCTATTGGGATTACCAGAATCACTTTGTCGCCTGCGGAAACGATATCCGAAATCAGAGGAATCTCTTCCTTGGCAGTGCCTGCCAATTGACCGATTCTTTCTTTAAGTTCCCAAATGTTTTGTTTCTCTTTTGCACTCACCGCAATCTCGTTGGATTGCAAATTTTCCACGGTTTTAAGGTCGGATTTGTTGTAAGTGATTATGTAAGGAATCTGCCGTTCTTTGAAAAGAGAAATCAGTTCGTTGTCGCACTCAACCAAGCCCGCCGTTGAGTCGACGACCAGCACGGCGATATCCACGCGCCTTAAGATTTTCCGTGTTGCTTCAACGCGCATTTGCCCCAGAGCCCCCTCGTCGTCGATGCCGGCTGTGTCGATTATCACAACCGGCCCTAAGGGCAAGATTTCCATAGCCTTTGAAACAGGGTCTGTTGTGGTGCCCGCGACATCCGATACAACGGACAGTTGCTGGTCCGTCACGGCATTGACCAGACTCGATTTTCCGGAGTTTCTGCGACCGAAAAATCCGATTGAAATTCTCTCACCCGAAGGGGTCTCGTTCAAGCTCATAAGATACCTCCCAAATCCGTTAAATCCGGAATATTTTTAAGATAAAGTCTGCCGGACATCGCCAAGTGTGGCAGTGGTATAAATTCAGTGGTTTCGGGCGCTACGATTTTATAAAGAGGGTCGCCTATAACAATTTTTGCATCCTTCAAAACTCCTCTTAAATCATCCTCGCTTACTGCGTTTATCGTTCCCTCAACTTTTGTCTCGGTGACATTCACGACGTTAAAATCAATGCCTGTTTCAAGTTTTATATTTTCGGCAACACTCAGAGAAGAAAGACCTTCACCGAGAATAAAGTTGCGACAGTTTTCTTCCGGTTTCGAAAACAGTTTATTCCCGGAAAGCGTCCTTATTTCAGCGAAAACTTTATCCGCAAATTTCCCTGTGGGAAGGCCCGCAACAAACGGAATATTGAACTTCTCGCGCATGTATTCGGCGCACTTGGATCCGGTGGAAGATATAACAAGGTTTACGTCACAGTCGGATAACTTTCCGAGATTTCCTTTGAGGCACGGTTCCCTGAACGCAAGATTGCAGTTTATATCAAAGCCTTCCGCCTCAAGCATTTTTACAAGCGATTCCATAGTGTTTCTGTTCGCAAAATCCAAAGGTGTCGCGCCCAAAATATTTACTCTGATTTTGTCCGTTTTTGCATAGCGTTTTCCGTCGCAGAATTTAATTGCGAGATTTAAGAATGCGTCGGACACTCCCGCGGTGTAGTCGTGCGCGCCGTTGGAGTTTACATAAAACGCCGGGATGCCAGATTTCTTCTCGACTTCTTTTGCGATGCCTTTGAAATCCGTGCCGTTTAGATACGGTATCGGAGAGTTGGTGAACGCGATGAAGTCGGGCTTCAGATTTTCGGCGGCTTCGAGTGTGTCGTTTATGAGTTTTTCGTCGCGCCCGAGGATTGCGTCCATATCGTTAAGCCCCGAGATAAAAATCAGGCTTTCTTCTTCGTACCACCTGATCTCATCATGCGTATTGTATGTTGAATTGCACCCCGAAGGGTCGTGTATTACGGTCATGCCGCCAAGCTCATAGAGAGCACTCGCTGCGCCAGAGACATCACCTGTTAAGACCGGAAGTTTTCTGTTTATGTAACTCATATGAGACTTACGCACCCCAGACCTTTCCGCGGCACAATGTCGCTCGTATCCTTTGATTTGTCAAAGGCATCTTCCATTAAATCCGCAAGTCCCCTAAGGCCCGAAAAGCCCCACAGACCGCCTGCCTCAACAATATTTACAAAATGCTCCGACCCTGCCATCCATGCGGCCTTCTGACCGATACACAGAAAATCTTGCCCGTCGTGCGTTGCGCGTCTTGCCTCGGGCCTTACAGTCGCGCAGAACAGCAAATCCGGATAGTTTTGAATTATTTGCTTTGCTGCTTCTTTCTCTTCGTCGGATATTGAATCCAGATAGATTCTCCGGACATTGAATCCGCGGTCGAGAAGAAACTTCGCAAGCCCCAGGGGTCTGGGGTGAGCCGTATAATCTATTGCGATTTTGGTGTCGCCGATTTTGGCTTTCAACTGCTCAAATCTGTTATCCGTTTCAGATCTGTTTGCGTTCGTATCAGGAGCGCTGATTTTTAGTGTTTCACACAGCTTATTTGTCAGCGTTTCAATCTCATCGTAGTCGGTCGCAAACGGAAGATAAAGATACGGTCTGTTAATTCTTTCCGAGAACTCTTTAACACCCAAATCGCCCGTGGGATAAGGGCAGATATTAAGAGCCGCGTCTCCCAGATTTTTGTATTCTTCGAAGGTTTTGAAGTCCCGGATCTGTCTTACGTTAAAACCGTTTTTCTTAAGCAAAATAACCAAGTCGTTGTTGTCTTTGATTCGAACGTCGAGGCCCAGAATATTTATGTTTTCGGGCTTTGCGGGCAACTCCTTCACGGGCTCTAAAATCGCGCGTCTTAAAGTCTGCTCCGGGGTCGTGTGGAGTTTTTGCATTATGGGGTCCATGAAGGCGCGGATGAAGGATATCTGCGGGTATTTCTTTTCGAGCGTTGAATACACAAAATCCATGTCGCAGCCTAAATAGTGGTGGATGCACACAGGGAATACGATTACGGCTTTTGGCGTTTGCGGAAGGCCGTCGATGGTCTGTTCTATTGCGTCTACGGTGACCTTCGTGATGTCTTCGGATACCATGTCGGACTCCTCGAGTACGGCCGCCGAAATACGGTCGAGCGCGCCCATCTCCGCGGCGGTCATAATGACACCGCGCATGCAGTTGTCGGCGCAGACATAAATCTGATGAGACTGCGGGACCTGCATTCCGATGTGGACGATGTTCCATGTGCCGTGCACGGGCGCGTTGAACTCAAGGCCCCAGGCGAAAGGCTCGTCGGGGTTTAAATCCCCGGCTCTCACGCAAATATTTTGTTGTGTCTCTCCTGCCCTTTTAAGCATGCTTTATCCTTTTACGTTTGAATATGTGGTCTTGACAGTCACGCCGTCGAGCCTGCCGATTCTGCCGGACACCTCGCTCGTAAGGTCCTGAGGGGCGTCGATTGCGACGGTTATGATGTTGATGTTCTTTTGGTGGTACGGGATTCCCATACGGCCGATTATGAAGGGGGCCGCCTCGTGGAGGATCTCGTTTAAGGGTTCAACAGACTCACCCTTGGAGACGATTATCGTAATTACAGCAACTCTTGTTTCCATAAATTCACCTCATCAGCATATGCGCGGCAGAAGTTCTCTTCCGGGTTGCGGAAGGAACGTTTTGCCGCCTATGGATGTTCTCATTACAACCTTGCCCGTGTGGTCCCCGACAACTTCGCCGATTATTGTTGCGCCTTCGGTGTTTTCTTCTGCTTTTAGAATTTCCACCGCTTCATCGGCTTTGTCTGCCGGCAGAATAATCACAAGTCTTCCCTCGCATGCAAGATACAAAGGTTCCAGACCCAAAAGGCCCGTAACGCCTTTGACCGCGGGGTCTACCGGGACATGATCGCTTTTGATTTCAATACCTACGTTCGACTGTCCGCAGATTTCGTAAAGCACGGTTCCGACACCTCCGCGCGTCGCGTCGCGGATGACGTTTACCTCGGGGATTTTATCCAGAAGTTTCTCAACGGGGCCGTTTAAAGGAGCGCAGTCCGACGTGACATCCGCGTCGATTCCGTAGTCGTCGCGGGACAATAAAATCGTGCAGCCGTGGCGTCCGATATCACCCGTGACAAGAATCTTATCCCCGGGTTTCGCGTTAAAACCCGAGAGATTTACATTGGGCTTTTTAACGCCCACTCCCGCGGTGGTTATGAACAGGCCGTCGACCTGGCCCTTCCCGGCAACCTTGGTGTCGCCGGCGACAATTTTGACTCCGCATTTTCGGGCGGTATCACCCATTGCCTCGACAATTTCTTTGAGCTCAGCAATATCAAAGCCTTCCTCAATAACGTAGGAGCATGTAAGGTACAAAGGAACAGCGCCCATGCACGCAATGTCGTTGACCGTGCCGCACACCGAAAGTTTGCCGATGTTGCCGCCCGGGAATTTTCTCGGGGATACGATAAAGCCGTCGGTAGACATTACAATTTCACCCGCAGGTTGCGGCATCACCGCGGCATCGTCGGCCGTGAAATATTCGTTGTCGAGATTTTTCTTAAAAATCTCCGCAATCAACTCGGATGTTTTGTATCCGCCCGAGCCGTGATTCAAAGTGATTTTGTCTTCCATTTGTTAGCCTCCGTATGTGTAAAAAGCCGAGCATGCGCCCTCATCCGACACCATGCACGCACCGACCGGGTGGTCGGGGTTGCACGCTTTGCCGAAAAGCGGGCACTCAAAAGGCTTGATTTTTCCCTGCAAAACCTCGCCGCATCTGCAGCCTGTTTTCACCGTCCCGGACATATCCGGAACACCGTATTTTTTCCTCGCATCGAAAACGGAATATTCGGGCTTAAGTTCCATTCCCGAATTTTCCATCTTTCCGATACCGCGCCATTCCGCGTCGCACGGTTGCATGTACTTATCCACAATAGCGCGTGCCGCAGGGCTTCCTTCGTCCGTTACGACTCTCGGATAGCAGTTAACAAAAAACGGCCCGCCCTGTTCGAATTTCGTGACAGCAACGGAAATTGCGGTCAGAAGTTCGGGACCCGTGAAACCCGCGATAACGCCCGATACTCCCCTGTTTTTGAAGTCTTTGCAGATTTGCGTTCCGGTTATCGCGTGAACGTGCCCCGGATACAAATAGCAATCAGTCGAATCAGCCATTGCCTCGTACGCCGCGGGCATTGTTTTGTTTGCCGTCAGGAGCGAGAAATTGGTAATCCCTTCGCGCTCGGCAAACTTTACGGCCAGGACAGACGAAGGCGTTGTTGTCTCAAATCCGACAGACAGGAAAACCACTTCTTTGTCCGGGTTGTCTTTGGCATATTTTGCCGCGTCCTGCGGTGAGTAGACGATTTGAATTTTCGCGCCTTTGCCTCTCTCTTTTATGAGGCTCGAGCGGATTCCCGGAACCTTTACAAGATCTCCGAACGTGCATATAACGCAGCCCTTCTCCGATGCCAGCCAGCAAGCCTCGTCGATGTAGTCGGCGGGTGTCACGCACACCGGGCACCCGGGGCCTGAAATCAGATTTATTTTAGGCGACAGCAGGCCTCTTACGCCGAGTCTGAAAATCTCATGCGTATGCGTGCCGCACACTTCCATTATGCGGATCGGCGGCCCGTCGTAGCTTTGTACAATTTCTTTCGGGTCTCTCATCACAAATTCTCCAGAATAATTTCTTTGGTCTCGGTCTCGTCGTCGTTGGTAATCCTGGCGATTGCAGAGCCCGCGTGAACCATGACGTACTGCCCGGGCTCCAAGTCATCCAGAAGTTCAGCGGAAACCTCGCGCCTGGCCCCCGACGCATCCACCACGGCGATGCCGTCCTTAACGCTCAAAACCTTTGCGGATAAACCTACACACATGGTGTTTCACCTCCGTTTGTATCTTCAAAATTGTTGTTCGAAAGTTTATACATGCCGTACACGGCCTGCCCCAACGAAAGCCCGCCGTCGTTCGGCGGCACAAGACCGTGAAGCATCACGTTATACTCCGAAAGCATGTCCTTTAAAAGCTTCACAAAAAGCTTGTTCTGAAAGCACCCTCCGCTCAATGCAACATCCAAAGTCAGATTCAACGGCTCGAAAACTTCAGCCGCCTCAAAGCAGGCACGGGCAAGCATTTTGTGGAAACATAAAGCCAGCACTTTACTGTCTGTCCCTCTAAGTTTTTCTTCGGTTAAATACCTGACGATATTATCCGTTCTGATAACGGTCTCATCACCGTCCTGCGTTACATATTCAATCTCATGGACAGGCGTGTCCTCCGCCTCTTCCGCGGCAAACTGCAAAGCGCACGCGGCCTCTCCTTCGAAGGTCGACTTGAGCCTTATTCCGAGTATTGCCGCAACGGCGTCGAAAAGCCTTCCGCACGAAGTTGACTTAACAGAATTGAAGCCCTTGTCTTTCATGGTAATAATCGCCGAAGCCGCAGAAGGCTCACAAAGTCCAAGTTTTGAAATCACTTCCTTTGCCTCCTCACCGTAAATGTCGGATAACATCGACACAGCAATTCTGTATCCTTCACGTGACGCGATATCCCCGCCCACATGCGTAAACGGCGTGATGTGCGCAAGTCTCTTAAAACCTGAGTAATTGCAAAGCAAAAGTTCGCCGCCCCATATCGTGCCGTCGGTCCCGTACCCGGTGCCGTCCATCGAAAAACCAAGCACATAACCATTGTTGCTTTTGTTTGCATGCCAATCGTTTTCGGCCATGCACGAAAGAATATGCGCGAAATGGTGTTGCACGTGAATGAGTTTCATGTCCAGGCCTTCGGCGACAGCCGTGGAATTGTATCTCGGATGCAAATCGACAACGCCGTATTTGCAGTCGGTCTCGAGCAGATGTTGCATACGCTCAAGCGAAGATTTCAAAATCTCAGACGACCTTAAATCCGCCATATCCCCGATGTAAGACGAGGGATAGAAAAGATTGTTTTTCGCGATACAGAAGGTGTTTTTCAGATCCCCTCCGAACGAGACAACCTCACCCTCAAAATGTTGCGACATCATGTACGGCAAAGGCGCGTATCCTCGTGATCTTCTGATCATGTAGGGCTTCCCTTCGGAATCGATAAAGTCCATGACACTGTCGTCTGTCCTGATATTTATGTCCCTGTTGTGCGACAGAATCAGGTCGCAGAAGCCGCCAATCATATCAATCGCTTCCTCATCGCTGCTGCAAATCGGAGCCCCGGCGACATTGCCGGAGGTCATAACAAAGCAATCGGGCATTTCCAGGCCATCCGGATAGTCGAAAAGCAAAGCATGCAACGGTGCGTACGGCAGCATAACGCCCACGGTCGGATTATTGGGAGCAATGTATTCGGATAACCTGCCTCCCGCCTTTTTATTCAGCAGCAAAATCGGTTTCTGGTGTCCCGTCAGAATCTCTTCTTTGGCAGGTGTCACCTCGCACTCACGCTCCACAACGGACATATCCTTCAACATAACAGCAAAAGGCTTCTGCGGACGCGATTTCAGGTCGCGCAGACGCATAACGGCCTCATCGTCTAAGGCATTACAGCAAAGATGGAAGCCGCCTATGCCCTTTACGGCTATAATTTTCCCTGAGGCGATTTCTTTTCGCGCGCGGATAATTGCATCGCGCCCACATTCAGTGCCTCCCACAACATACACTTCCGGTCCGCAGTTGTTGCAGCACACCGGCTGCGCGTCGAACCTGCGGCTTTCGGGCGAATAGTATTCCTTCTCGCACTCAGGGCACATCGGAAATTTTCGCATCGATGTCCGAGGTCTGTCGTACGGCAGAGAATCGAGAATCGTAAGGCGCGGTCCGCAGCATGTGCAGTTAATGAAAGGATGCAGATAACGTCTGTCGGAAGGATTAAACAATTCACTCAAACACTCATCACATATCGCAATATCGGGCGAGACGAAAATCTCCCCGGAAGTCTTCTCGCTTTCGACTATCTCAAACGAAGAATACCTGTTTTTTTCTTCACTGTCCTTCACGTCAATCTTCAATATCGCTGCCCGCTTCGGCGGCTTTGTCTCTATCAGATTTACAAACAAATCTATTGCTTCAGACGTACCCTGCGCGGCAATCTCAACAAACGGGCCTTTGTTGCACACGTAACCCGTAACACCGCTCGTTGCGGCGTGCCTTGAAACTGTCGGTCTGAATCCGACACCCTGAACTATTCCGTAAACCTTGATGAGTTTTTCCATAGATCAGAGCCTCCCTGACACCGCAAAATGCGGGAACGGAATCAGAAGTCCCGGAAAGTCGGGAATCAAATCATTGAGAACAGGGTCGCAGACAACGGTATCGAAGTTGCCCGAATGCACAAGATTTATGAAATCGTCCTCTTCCTCAAGTCTCACGTCGCCCTCAGAAAAAACTTCATCGTGAATTGTAAAAAAAGATGCAATTGTAAGTTCGGGGTTGTTTTTCCTCGCAGTCGCTCCCGCGGCCTCATCTCCGACGAATAACGCATGCAAACCAAAGAATTTATCGGCATACGGATTGTAAAATTCGTACGGTGTGCCAAATCTTTCTTTCAGATATTTCGCGGCTTCAAGGCCCGATGCGGACGCAACGTAATTTATAGCCACAGACCCGGCATTTTTAATATCTTCAAGACTTGCTCCGTTGCCGTAAAGCACTGCACGTGCAAACTTTTCGCCTTTAAACTTATCTTCCAGTTCGGATACATCGGTAAGCCCGTAATCCAAAGGGATAGCACCCAAAACGCCGCAGACCGGCTCATCTTTAACAACATCGTCCTTGGCAAATTTCTTAAACAATTTCAGATAGCAATCGGACGCGCCTTTGTCGTACCACTTCATGCCATAGCACTCTACTGCAATTGCAGGAATTCCTGTTTTTCTTTCAAGAATTTTTACAAGTCCTCCGAAATCCGTTCCGATAACGGCAGGAACAGGCGTTCCGACGAGACTTATAAATTTGGCGTCGACAGATTCAACCGCCCTTTCAATTTTCTTAATGAGAATGTCGTCAGATCCCAAAATCGCGTCCATATCGCGCAGTCCCGCAGAGAAAATCGCACTCCGCGAGGTCTGCCACCGGGGCTCGTCGAACCCGCAGATGTTACCGGTGCAGCCACCCGCATCAAGAATCACGGTGAGGCCTCCCAAATCAAACAAAACGGACACTGCGCCGGACTGGTCCGGGGCAAACGGTGTCAACACTTTTCGAAGTCCCTTCATGCCTCGGCCTCCTTTGCAATCTCACCGAACAAATCCTTAACCGCCGAAAACCCGAACGGCACAATATCGCTGTTCCACGGAATGTTCGGGACATCCGGCAAATAAAACGCTGCGTCTTTTCCGATGCTCAAATCCGCACCCGAAGACGAGGATGCGTAGTTGAGCATTGTCGGCTCCAAATTGCAGAAAATTTTGATATCCGGAGCAATCTCATTCAAACGCTTTATGTAAACGAACTGCTCCGGCGACAGAGTTGCATAAATTTCCGCAACCCTTACACCATATCTTGAAAGCGACAACGCAAGCTCAAAAGGGTTGGCATTTAAGCACTCTCCTATGTTCACAGTCAGGCCCTCATGTTCTCTGACAAATTTACTGATATATTCCTGAACCTGAGCGTGAATCTTATCGAGATTTATCTTCACCCCCAGAGTTTGAGACAAGGCCGTATATTGCTTAAGCATCTTGTCGATATCGTATGTCGGCGTCAGTTCCACGAACGGAATCCCCAACTTTTTGTACATATCTTCCGCGGCCGGGTATGCCTCGCGATTCAGGACAATGTTGAGATTGGCCTCATTCATTGCCTCAAACTCTTCATAAGTTTTACATGTTGCTATCTGATTTATTTTAGAAAACCCTGCGGCTTTGAGATACATAAGCAAATCAGACTTCGGGTTGACCGGCGCAAAATTTCCCAGAATATTTACGGTGTCTTTGCGGCGGGTTCCCTTTTCGAGCAGTGAATATATGGACTGCCTAACGTGCACCATAGGCGGTCTTCTGCCTTCTCTTGTGAGCGCATACATGTAGCACGGCAGAACGCGGACCTGCGGGTTTTTCTCCTCGCACTTTCTTGCGACGCGCTCCATATCGGTGCCGAGCAGCGCGTCGACGCAGGTGATGCAAATCAAAACGACCTTCGGGCTCTTGCCTTTGCCTTTGAGGAACTCCAAAACTTCAGCGATTGCGCCCGGGATTTTTGTGAGGTGTCTGCCCGTGACAAGATCCGACTCGTCCATTAGCAGATAGAAAAATCTATCCTCGTACCCGGGAATTGAGCTTACAAGCGTGGTGTTACGCCCGCAACACCCCGGGGATACAATCAACATAACCGACTCAGGGACAGCGAGCCCTGCGCGCTTGACACCGAACCCCTCGGCTCCGGGCGAGTTAAACGCAAGCGTTGCCGGGGAACTATACACCAGTCCCTTGCCGCTCAAAAGCTCGGCAGGAATGTTGTCCTTACCCAGACTTGCTATCTCTCCTATTGTGTAACTTACGGCTGCCTGCATTTATCTCTCACTCCAAAGTTTTTCCGCCAGAGCGATAAACTCCTTTGAAACCGCACAATCCGGGTCGCCCTCAATTGCGGTCTTTCCCATATCCTCGTAAGTGTTAATCTCGGCACTTCTCGAAATCTCTCCCAAAATCTCAAGGCCGCGCTCTTCAGCGAATTTTGAGACTTTCTGAGTCTCGCCTTCAACGTTTCTGTGGTTTAAGATGAGCCCTGCGACCTTAGCGTAGGACCTGTCCTCAAAATTCTTAACCGCCGTGTAAATGTTGTTCGCGGCATACAGTGACATCTTCTCGCCCGAGGTCACGATCGCAACTTTCTGCGCATAACCCTCGCGGATCGGCGCGGCAAATCCCCCGCACACAACGTCTCCCAGCACATCGAAAAGCACAACATCCGGCTCCACTTTCTCAAATAATTTCAGTTCGTCCAGAAGATTGAAGGTCGCGATAATTCCGCGTCCGGCGCACCCCAACCCCGGGGTCGGACCGCCCGTTTCGATGCACAAAACACCGCCGTATCCGATCTTGGATATCTCGGTGTAGTCGTTTATTTCAATGTCTTCGCGTAATGTTTCTATAACGGGCTTTACAGCAACGCCGCCCAGCAGATTGATTGTGGAATCGGCCTTCGGATCGCACCCTATCTGAACGACGCGCTTCCCGGATAACGCAAAAGCCGCGGCCAGATTGGATGTGACCGTCGACTTCCCTATACCGCCTTTGCCGTACACAGCAAGTTTTAACATAAAAAACTCCTTAAAACAAAATTCAAGGAGCAGGCAAATGTCTATTTGACAGACTATTCCCGCTCGGATACTTCCTTACCGTCAGAGTCTTGACTGCCGTTATTGTATTATTTTGTTTCAAATAAAGCAACTCAAATAACGTTACTTTTCATTGTCTTTTGCAGACCACACCCACATCACATAATGCAGAGTATTGATTAAGCCACCACACTTAATAATTCATACTTGGATTAAGCAGAAAATCACGAATCCCCAATACCAAAATTCCATCTTCTGTTCTCCATGGAACAACATTTTCCTTGACAACAATAATTTTTTCGAATGAATCACCAATTGCCTTGAGTGACCTTGTCTCCTGAGCAAGTTTTTCTGCAGAGGCTACATTTAATGCAGCCTGAATATAAGTACGATTGATTCCGTCATTGCATACAAAATCAACTTCTGTATTCTTGCGTACATAATTACCGTTTTTATTGGGTTCGCTTATTACTACATTACCGACATCAACAGAATACCCCCTGATTTTCATCTCATTAAATATCACATTTTCCATAATGTGAGTTTCTTCATCCTGTCTGAATCCGATTCTCGCATTGCGGAGTCCAATATCAGTGAAATAATATTTGAGTGGCGTTTCTATATACTTTTTCCCTTTGACATCATATCTGTATGCTTTGTCGATAACAAAGGCTTCTTCCAAAACATCCAGGTACTCTTTTATTGTATTTGCCGCAACACAGACTTTCTTCTCAGTTTTGAATGTATTAACCAATTTGTTCGGATTCGTAAGAGAACCGATATCCGAAGATATAATGTTGAGAAGATCATCAAGGACCGCTTTATTCTTAATACGGTTTCTTTCAATGATATCAACAAGATATGTCTCTGAAAAAAGAGCATTCAGATATTCTCTCTTCTGTGAGTTTGTCTTACAATTAAAGAGATACGGCATTCCACCGAATACCATATAATCCCTCAGACCATCCTCAACAGTTCCGGCATAAGCAGACATATACTCAGAAAATGACAAGGGATATAAGTGCACTTGGTCTCCACGTCCTCTGAATTCGGTAATAATATCTTTAGACAAAAACCTGGCATTACTGCCGGTTACATAAGTATCCGCATTTTTTATATGCAAAAAACCGTTCAGAACATCTTCAAACTCATCAACAAACTGTATTTCATCCAGGAGAATATAATACATGTCGGAATCTATAATTTTAGCTGACACATAACGATACAGTTCATCGGGATCACGAAGTTTAATATTTTTGCGGTCATCCAGCGAAATAGCAATAATGTGATTTTCCTGTACTCCCTGTTCAAGAAGATAATCAACAAACAAATCAAAAAGCAGGTAGGATTTACCGCATCTCCTTAAGCCTGTGATTATTTTTATCATCCCGTTGTTCTTTCGATCAATCAACTTTTGTATGTAGAAATCTCTCGTGATTTTCATGTTCCCTCCACATATAGAATCGGTGCATTTCCGATTGTTATAAAACATTTTTGCAAGTTCTTGCATTTTTATTTTATTTTGATTCCAAGCAACTGTCAATCAGGCTGTAAAATATTTTTGCAAGTTCTTGCTTTTTTATTTTTCTGTAAATTTGTTTGATGTTGAATGACCATATTTCAAGTGCGTTTCAAAACCTATGATTTTTTTCTGCATCACTTGTCTTGAGGCTATATCACAACAAACCACTGATTCGTATTCGGGTTTATATGTGCAGATTTACCTGAACCCGGATACAACTAACCTTCATTGACAATTGTGTTACAGCGGTCTTCAAGTATTGGGATTATTTGTTCTTCCGATTTGTCGCCTGAAAAATAAGACGGAAGTTCTTCACTGAAAACAACCTGCATCGCAGAATTAGCGGATTTTTTCACTGCTGCTGTCTCCGGTATTTGCGCAAAATTTTCGGTGATTGTTTTCGGAATTTGGATATCTAAATCTGCTTCAGCTTTTGCGATTGCGGCGGCTGCGCACTCTTCGTATGCCGCTTTGTTAACGGGTGTGTAGCGGATGTTTTTGCTCTGGGATTCCTGCGAAAGCAGAACGTCGATGAAAGTTTCCGCAGAAGTTGTATCGCGGCAGCAAAGTGTCACCGATACGGAATCTCCGACTTCGATTGAGGGCCCGCGCCCGTCAGGGGACGGAGTGCCGAGAACGGTTTGATTTTTGGCATACATGCCTGAGGAAATATATTGGTAGATGTCGCTTACGGTGTTGTAAGAGGCTTCGTAGCACTCGCCGTTTTTGTATTGGTTATCTTTGACAAATTGAAGCAGTTCGCGGAAGTTGTCGTTGTCAAGATTCAGGGTGCCGTCGTCTGATACAAACACGTCCGACAACGGCGTGAAACAATAGTTGAAATAGAAATACGAATCCGAAACCTGTGCCAGAGGGTCAGTGCCGGAGCATGTTTTGTCGACGAAATCGTTATATTCGGAGTATGTAAAGCCGGCGCCGGATTTCCCTGCGTTTTTCGAATCGGTCACGATTCCGGTGACTCCGAAGGACAGAGGCATTGCGTAAAGTTCCCCGTCTTCTGAGTAAGCGTCCCAAACATTGGCAAAATACAGATCTGAATCCAGAGCGTCCGCATAGTCCTGAATGTTTGCAAAATATTTTTCGTTTGAAAGGTCTGAAAAGTAAGCCGCGCCGAGGAACATATCGGGCCCGTCACCTGCCGCTATGTCAACTTTAAGTTTGTCGACAGATGACATACGCGCGTTGTCGCTGTCGACAAAATTCGCGGTGTTGTAGTCGGTGACAAAAACCACGCGGGTTTTGTCGTTTGATTGGTTGAACAACAAAGCCCCCTCCGCTACGGCTTCACTTGGCCCATCCATGCTGCCTACCATGAGCATTTCCCTGCCCGAATACGGATTTGTATCCGCCCGTCTGAGAACAACCACATATTGCCTATCAGACTCAGCCTCGCCCCGATATGAGACAACCTGTTCCGGCATAATTATTATGTTTTCATCAGCATAAGAAAGTTCACATTGCAACAGAGTGTTGTAGTTGAAATCACAATCATTAAAGTCGAATAAAACATCCGTTTCTCCGGTCGAAAGATTAACGGCTGAAACATTTCCTGACACGGATTGAAAGTAAATCAGTCCGTCTGCACAATATCCGGTCAAATCGTAGGCAAGCTCGTTACCGTCGGATTCGACAGACATCGTATTCAAATCGATTGTGCCGTACTTTTCGGCGTAACCGTCCATCTCGTCGTACCAAAAGAAATACAGTTTTCCGGCATCTCCGTCTTGCGCCAGAGCTGTTGCCGGGCGGTCCGTTTTTACATCTGCGGTTTCCTCAAAATTCGAATCGAAAACCTTTATTCCACAGTCACCCGTATTTTCCGTATAGGAAACATACATAAAGTCATCAAAAGCACAAACCGCATCGAAGAAAACATCCGGCACCAACACAAGTTCATCTGCGAATCCGTCTTTAAAATCCAATTCGCATATTGAATTGCCGCTCACGCAGCAGAATTTGTCATCCCATCTGAAAACCGTCCCGACACCGAACGTTGATCTTATGTCTCCCGCAAAATCGCCTTCCGTTGTGCAAAGCGCCAGCACCATATTTCCCGAATCCAGCCAAAACTGTGAACATATATAGTCACTGTCGGCATATTTCACGACACTCATGGTCACCGTCTCGGATTCTGTGTTGTACTCTTCGCCCATCTCGAGAAGTTCGTATTCAAACCAATCGGCATTCTCTCCGTATATGAGTGCTTCCTCCTGCCCCGCGCAGCCGCTAAAACACAGAAGCATTAACAGTACAGATAAAAGTGTGCATAAACCGCGCTTCAATTTATATTTTCCTGATTCCCATCAACAATTTGCGTCACAAGGATAACGTCTTCGTCGTACTTACCCGGGGTATACCAATTGACGCAGAAAAGAAGTATAAAACAAATCAGGATAAGAACCGCAAATATCAACGCGACGGTAATTATGGTTTTATGACGTTTTTTGATTTCCAACTCCTTTAAATCGTTGGCGCGCGAAAACTCAATTTTCATCTGCTCAAGCTGCTCGGCCAAAACATCGTTGCCGTTGCTCTGTTTGGCTTTCTCGATAATACCTGCCTCCTCACCGGCTTTCAGTCCGAATGCCTCATTAATCAGAGTCTCATATTCATCGCTGATTTTTACCGCACCATGCTCCCATTTCGAAACCGCCTGACGGGTAACATACAGTTTTTGGGCAAATTCATTTTGTGACATTCCGCAACTTGTGCGAAGAATTTTCAGATCATCTCCGGTCAATGTAATTACCTCCGAACTACATTAAATGTTTAACATCGGCTGCCTTTTAAAGTCAAGGCAACTTCCCGGTTGCGCCCGCAACTTTTGGTTGCGTCAGCGTAAAATCATTCAGTTTTCACTCAAAATCTTTATGTTTGATTTAAAGTTCGGCAAATAACATAAGGCCATCAAAGCAAATAATCTTCATAGCCCCTCCAATGGCAAACCGGCTGTTACTCTTAACAGCCTTTTGTTTTGCTATTTCCACCTACATCACAACCTACCATAGGTAGATATGTCGGTTGTTTCATGCTGTTTCCGCCGACATCACGACCTGCCATAGGCTCGTTTTAAGGTACAAACATTTTTCAACGATGCCCGTCGTCTATAACGGTACATTTTACAGAACACGGAATTTGTTTTGGTATTGCTCAGAAGAAACGGGCTCCAGATACTCGATATCAATGTCTTCGATGCGGATGTAAGAACTTGAGTAGATGGCGGCTATGACTTCGTTGATTTGGTCGTTACCGCCCTGGATTTCCATTGTGACGGTGCCGTTGTATTCGTTTCGCACCCACCCGATGCAGGAGTTTGAAATTGCGGCGGTTCTTGCGACCCACCTGAAACCGACGCCCTGGACGCGGCCGGCGAAAACATAACGCCTGCGTTTTAAATCCATCAGGTCCTGACCCACATCTGGCAGAAAGCCTGGGTTCTTGCGGCAAAATTACCCTGTTTCAGAAGCTCTCTCAGTTCGTCTTTGGAATACCAACCGGCTTCGATTTCCTCTTCGTCGGATGTGCTTTTTGAAAACTCGCCGCGGGCTGTGCCCAAAAGGCACATGCTGCGCTCGTTGGTTATGCCGACACCCGAATAACTCATGGGCCAGATTTCGTCGACGGTCAGGAGTTCCAAACCCGTCTCCTCCCAAAGCTCGCGGCGGCCCGCCGTGGCGCAATCTTCGCCCGGGTCGATTAAACCTGCCGGGAAGTTGTATGCATAGTTTCCGACGGCCATGCGGAATTCTTTGTTGAGAAGGATTTTTGTGCGGTCTTCGTTCTCGATTATAAGGATAACGGCATCACACTTGTCTTTCTTCAGGTCCCCGAGGCTTTGTATATTCTTATCGCGGCTGACCATCTCATAGATTTTCTCGTTGCCGGATTCTGTTTTGTATTTTGCGTTGTAAAGGGTTATGAACTTGCCTTCCGTAACTTTGTCGATGCCTGTGAATTCCATGTGTCAGCCTTCTTTCAGTCGTTTTTTGAGTATGTCTTCGGACGCAACGGAATATCCGAAAAATCCGATTTTTTGCCCGAGCAGAAAATATTCCCCATGGTTGTAGCACACTAGATTTGCTTTATCAAGACAAAGGCGCCCGGTGTCGTCCATTAAGTATTTGTCGGCCTCAACGGCCACTATCTCGGAAATAAACAAATCGTGCGATCCGAGTTCTTTTATTTCCCTGACTTTGCAGGACAGAATCAGTGGCGATTCTTTTATCGCAGGCGTGGATTTCAGCCCGCTTGCAGGAATTTTTGCAAGTCCGCACGCTTCAAATTTATCGATGTCCCTGCCGGATTTTACCCCACACAGATCGCAGGATTTTGCCAACTGCTTGTTTACAAGATTCACCGCAAATTCTCCTGTGCCGGAGATGATCTCGTGCGAAAGTCTCGATTTTCGCAATGAGACAGAAAGCATCGGGGGCTCGGAATTGATTGTGCCCGCCCAAGCCACGGTGCAGATGTTTGATTTTTCCAAAGTGCCGGAGGAAACCATAACCACCGGCACCGGGTTTAATGTGGTGGAAATACCGATGTCGATTTTGTCGTGCTTTGCCATTATTCGCCGTCCTCGCTCTTGATGGGACTTATTGTCGTGAAGGCCTCGTGGGTCAGGAGAAAGTCCTTGATGTCGGTGCCGGCCGAATACCCGACAAGCGTCATATCCTTGCCTATTACGCGGTGGCACGGAACGACGATTGCCAGAGGGTTTTCCGAGCACGCCGCGCCCACTGCACGGGTCAGGTTCCTGGCGCGCTGCGGCGAGTCGGCAATCTTCTCGGCGATGGTCTCGTAGAAATTAATCGAGCCGTATTTGATTTCTCTGACAGCGTCCCAGACACTGCGCTGGAAATCGGTGCCGCGGTTAAATCTGAGGTTCAGGTCAAACTCGGAGCGGCGTTTTGAGAAATACTGCTTAAGTTCAACGTAGGCCTTGGCAACCTCGGCAGGGTACGTCGCAAGCTGCCCGTCGTCCAAATCGTACAGTTCGCGGTCTTCGATAAGTCTTCCTCGGTCGTCTAAATATCCCATGTGCCCTGCGATATTCTGCGCGAACAGATTGTCAAGCGTGTCCTTGTAGTGGTGGAGTTTGACATAGTCGATAAAGTCTTCCCCGCCGCCTATCTCCGCAACACCCATGTCGAAGGAAACAAAGCAGACATTGTAGTCCATATAATCGGCCGAAAGCATCGAGAAAAGTCCGGCGTCCTCAAAGCCGTGCGGCACCTTTATCTCGTCGCGCAAAACCGCCTCCTGCACAAAACCGCAATCAGCAATGACGGGCTCCAAAAAAGCATTCTTAGAGGAAATCGTGATCGTCACCTTGTGGTAAAACTCCTCGGTGAAGCAGTACTTAAGAAGAGAGTCGAAAAGTGCCGCGCACAACTGCCTTGAAGGTTCTTTTTCGCGAAAAATAAAATCGAGGTGCACCCTGCACTGCCTTCTGTCGGGCAGGAACATCTTGACCACAGCCACGAATTCTTTTTCGGAAATCGCAACCATGCAGTCGACCGCCTGCGACTTTATGAAGGCGCGAAGCTCGTCCTCAATCGAGGCCAAAGTCCCGGCCAAAAGCCCCGCGTCGCGCAGGCCCGAAGCGTCTCCGACATGTATCCTGCGAAGTTCAACTTCCATACAATCCCTCCAAAGAATACTCCGCATCCGGGTCGAAATTTGCCAGGTACTCCGCAGCGTCCCCGTAGCCGGCGCCGACAAAAACGCAGTCCCCCAGCACCTGCCTTATCACGTACGCCGTCAGCCCGAAAACCTCATCCCCGTAAACGGCATCCCACACCGAGTCCGTGCGCACCGCAGGGAAAAAGCCGGTGCGGCTCTCGCATCTGTAAATCAGCAACTGAGCGTCCTCGTCGGTGCTTAAGAACATCGCGAAATCCGACGCCAGATCTTTGGATTCGCTTTCCTTATACACACAAAGCGGATATACATGCACCATGTAAATCGCTGTATCGGACACCGACGCGCACGGGAATCCGAGCGTGTAAAGTCTCGACGGATAGTAGTTTTTCCACATGTCGAGCGATGCCGACGACCCCACCCAAAGGGCGGCGGTCCTGACATACACAGGGTTGGCCCCGCTCTCATCGGTGTCGGCCGAAAGACCCTCGCTGTACAATTTCCTGACGAACTCGAGTTCATCTTCGAAAATCTTTTCCGCTTTTTCTTTGTCGTTCTTATATTCATCCTGCAACATATAAGATGTCGCCTCATCCTCATTGAAACAGGACCCGAGATACGGCAGCATATCGGATGCCATCGCAAAAGGCGTAACCCCTTCGTACTCCTCCGAAATATCCTGCAGATACTCTGTCAGTTCTTCGGCCGTGTACTTAATCCCGGGCTTTCCCGCCTCCGGTATGTAATCGGTCGTCCCGATCAAAACCTCGGCCGACATGCAGTGCGGAATCCCGTAGTAAATCCCATCCTCGGCACATTCATATAAAGTGTTTATGTAAATATCTTCGTTGTTGAGACCGGAGTATTTTGCGATGCTGTCGTTTAACTCCGCCGCATAATCCTTCGCCACCTCTATATCCCCTGCGAAAAACAGATCCGGCATAACCCCGCCTTCTTCCCACGAAGCAAGCGTATCCTCCCCGGCCCCGTCCGTCGATGTCTGAACAATATCCAAAACAAAATCTATCTCAGCCTTATCGAGTTCTGTCAGCGATACAGTTTGTCCGTCCATATCCTCATCCCAAAGCCCGTCTTTCTTAAGCTGATACATCTTAACAAGATATTCCACGGTCTCTTCAGAGTAAGGCAGCGCCACAGTCAGTGTTTCAATCTGAACGGTCCCGTTTGTCCCCGTGCTTTCGACGCTCGTTTCAACTGTCTCCTTCTCGGGAGATTCAATCTCGGGCACTTCAACTCCGGCCTGCTCGCAACCCGCGAAAAGCCCGAGAATCAACATCAAAACAATCAAGCACTTTTTACTCATTAAAGCCTCCGAATCAATTATAACATTACGTCCTTGACATTAATTTTTTTGAATTGTATATTTTTAAAGCACCTCGCCAATGTGGCTCAGGGGTAGAGCAATTCACTCGTAATGAATAGGTCGTGGGTTCGATTCCCACCATTGGCTCCAAAAAGACCGTTGAAATCATTGTGTTTCAGCGGTTTTATTATTTTTTGGTACATCTCTTGGTACACTTTTCAATCACAACTCATCACAACCACATCACAACCCTGTCACAGCCTCAGAGAAAAAAAGACTGTCCAAAAGACTGTCCAAACTGTCCTTTTTCCATGCTAAAAAATCTTGAAATTGTCCAATAAAATAAGGGCTTTCAGAGAAATTAGGGGTTGACAAATTATATATAGGGGGCTATAATATATGTATCAAAACAAGAAAGGAGGAAAAACCTATGGTCGACAAAAACAAAAATGGTTACCAGATGACAGTGTTCATAATCAATCTGGTAACCGCTATTCTTAATCTGATAGTTGTTCTCATAGAACTCTTCAGTTAAGTGGGAAAGGAGGTGGGGCTGACCACCCCGCCTCTACCCTACCTATAATATCATACATTGGAGGTAAAAACATGGATACATTGGAACTTGTATTGAACACAATCAGTCTTGTTCTTTCGATTACCGCAATTATCCTGAGCGTAATCGGTATCGTCAAGACAAAGAAAGGAAAGTAATATGTCTGATTCTAAATATTCTGCCCAGATCAAGCACTTGAAAGAGCATTACAAGAAGGTTGCTCTCAACATGAAGAAAGAGGAGTACGAAGCCTTCAAGAACCTCTGTGAGAGCAAAGGAACCAAGCCTGTGACGGTTATCAAGCAACTGATTAGGCAATACATGGAAGAAAACTCATAAACTAAAAAATGCCCCTCCCTGATAAACAGAGAGGGGCTTTCCACAGATGTGGGAGAGGGGAAAAGATGATTGGGGGCTTAAACAATGAACTTGGAGACAACATAGGCCTGAGTCTTGCCTGATTTAATCAGGAGCCACTCGCCTTTGTCCTCCAGAATTTCAACCTCTGTTCCGTTAGGAATCAACCCGATCACGGCACCGCCCGGTGTCTTTCTCAGGTTAAGACAGACGCCTGTTGCCGTCTTGACTGTTCCTTTCTGAGAGGGTTTCTCTTCTTCCTGAACAACAGTAACTTCTTCCGCTGCCGTTTCCACTGTCGTTTCTGCTTTCTTTTTTCGTGCCATATAAAGTTCTCCTTTCATTATTGATTCCATATATCGAGCCAAATCATCGACGCGTACCCGGTAATGCCCGCGTATGTACCGTATGCCCAACCGTTAGCCGTATTAGTTACTTTGAATGTCGAACCTTTAGGCATAACTCCCAAAATCTTGTAGTTGGTGCCTGCCCCCGCCCTGATTCTCAAACCCGATTTCGCGGTTACGGTGTAGCGCTTGACTGTCAGTTTAGTGGGTTTTGTGGCGGCCTTTGTCGCCGTTGTTGCCTTGGAGGTGTCGTCTGTTATGTCAGGGTGTTGCCCCCAAAAAGTCCAAGACCCCGCGTTAAATTTAGTCTTAACAACGCCGTACTTGTGGCCTTTGGCCTCGTACACATAGCCGTCGCAATATATACCAACATGGTTAATAGACTTTTCGGACTTGCCTTTGAACACAAGGCGGCCGTTCACCTTATCGAATGTACTGATTTTGCCGTGTTTGGAGGCTTTGGAATACATAGCCTTTGCGCCTAAATCCTGTTTGCTGTTGTATTTCGGCTGGTCGTCGTCAGGGCTGTTGCACCAAAGGTAGCCCTTAATGAGGCCTGAACAGTCGTGAACTTTGACTCCCATTTGGTCGTCAAAATCGGACGCGGTGTACTGCGTCGGGTATTGTTTACGCTTTGATATCAACAAGTCCTTGCCGCTTTTTTGACCGAAGCAACCATACCAATAGGGTTTCCCAACTTGTGCCTTCGCATACTCGATAAGGCCTGAATTAGTTTTCGTCATCGTTAGCCGCCTCCTTAAATTTAGTCAATTCCTGATCCATATACTCCAAATTGAGAGCCGCCGCGTCTGTTGAACCTTCCGCGAAAAGGTACGCAATAATCGACGCCGCCGCTGTGATTATTGAAGTTATCTGCACCGCGGTATCGTTGTCTTTGACGACTAATACGACAATAGACGATATAAACGACGCCACTGCCAGCCAGAATTTCCTGCTTGTAAGTTTGTGTTTCATCGCTGTTTACCTCACCGTGTCTGAGCCGCCTCTGAGCGGCAATTTCTGCACTTCATTCATTAACCTTTCAGCCGTACCGTTGCCCCCGAGTGCTTTATACGGCAGGTACAGATAGGTGTATAAGTTTTCAAATTCCTCCGCCGTAATACTCCCCGCCTCGATGTATTTCATACAGAGGAAACATATACGGTCGTGTCCTAATCCCAATATCATTTCAGCCTCGGCCGAATGCGTGCCGCGGCGGTTTATGAGGTGTTGTATCACGGTGTTTATCACCGTCCATAACCCCGCACTGCCTATACACGCTATCACTATTGCTGTTATGTCGCGCATTAGTCCGCCTCCGTAATGGTATATTCAATGGTCATTGTTTGAGATGAGGTTTTCGTGAGGGCTGAATCAAGGTTGTAAATGGTTGCAAGGTAAAACTTATTGAGAGCCAGACCCGGCGGAACACCCTGTCGGTCTGTTTGACTTGAGACACCGTTATCCACCCAAAACACCGGGGAAGCCTCGGTCTGGATTAACTGTCGTGTCGCGGCAAGCTGGTTTGATTCACCTATTTTATCGCCGTTGGGATACAGAATATCGTTGTCTATAATCCAGCCATAGCCCTGTACCCTGCCGTTACCGAGATATAATTGGCAACTGACATTGCTGACATTCCAGTGAGAAACAAAAGTAATGCTTGTCGGGTTACTTATCTCTGTAATGTCAGCCGCATTAGTAAGCGACACCTTATACATTGTGGAATTCGATGCGGCACCGCAAATATATATATAACCATCATCGTATGCCAAAGGCAAATAACTGTAACCTTCAACAGTCTCGGTACTCAATAATGTTCTAAAATTAACATTGTAATCGTTGGTTACAGATGAGATTGTCTGATTGGTAAGGTTAATGGTGTCGATATACAGCACAGACCTATCCGACGTGTTAATCGTAATCACATACAAATTTCGGTTGTCGACGTCATAGGAAACGTAAGTGCACGCCAACGGAGTCGTTGAGAGTTCAACCGAGAACGTCGTTTTGTGGTCTGTATCCACCGTCATGGGAAAGTCTACCACTCCAAACTTGGTAAGAACAAACGGTGCGATGTGAATTGTCGCTGTCGTTCCGTCTGTCGTCATATAGAAACATTCATTCTTGTCATACATGCCTATCGGACAAATGCTGTCTTTTGTCGTGAGATTGGTACACGGTAAGGACACCGGCACACCCGACTCAAACGCAGTGCTTTCCATGCCTGTACCCATATCACCGGTATCCGTATGTGTCAGGCAAATTGTCGAGATTGTTCCGTTCGCCTGAGTTGAATCGAATGTCCACACATTTTTATAACCGTTCGTTACCTCGCCGCTGGATGCACTGTTAGGATTTCCTCGCCTTTTATCATCTTCGGCGGATGCATATGTTGTCTGTCCTGCGTGAGCCACGAGCAGATTATCTGCATCCGAAGGAACAAGCCAGTTGCTCTCTTTCGCATCTATGGAAGACTCAAAACCGAGGACTCCCCCGAAAACCGTCGAATATAGCGGAGTGAGTTCGGTGTAGTTCATCTCACCTCCGAGATTACTCTCGAATATCCGCTTAACTGCGTCCGTCACCATGTTGTCACCCTCAGCGCGAGCGACCACCTCGCCGCTGTCAATGTCGCGGAGTGTGATAGACACATGTCCTTTTATATTCGGCAATCTGCCGCTGCCGATGTGTTGTTGTTTGAGTTTGTCGTGCATAGTAGTCTCCTTTACAAGTAGCGAAATTTGAAAAGATTTAATGTAAAAGCCTTATATGCTGTCCCGCTCCCATTTGCACCGATGATTAAAGGATTTGCGTTGTCATTAACGAACTCGCCAAAATCATACGTATATGAGTCAGCGTGGTCTTTGTTCTGTATAGTAACTGCGTTGCCGCGCTTAATGAGCCGTATATACCGTGTTTGTTTTGACGCGTCTGAATTCTGTTCATCGTTCCACAAGTCGATATCAGCATTAGCAGGGTTAGCGTTAAGATAAAGTCGAATAACAGCACTTCTTGTATTGTTGTAAATTCTCGGAATAAATACGATTCTATTATTCGTTTCCAGCCCCATACCAAACACGGCGAGGCCGACACCATAGAAGTCATTAAATCCGCTCGCGCTACATAATATCTCCCAGTCCCTTTGATGCCAGTCTGTAATTTCGGTAGTAATGATGTCAGTGCCATCTCCCGCGAATGTTATATCTGCAAGACTGTAGTCCCACTCGCCTGATGAAAAAGGTGTCGGAAATGAGCCGTCTGTCATTATATAGCACTTGTACGCAGTATGACTTTCGAGTGACATATATTCCGACAATGTTCCAAGCCAAATACTAGAGCCCCCGTCAGGCGCATATATGCTCGTTGCCGTGCCGTCGACGCTTATCTGTGCGACCTCTGTGCCCTCTGTGAGCACCTGTGTGACCTCGACCTCACTACCGCCGCCCGACGGTGCGAGTATGTCGGTGGTAGTGTCGTCGATAGTGATTGCGCCAATTTTAGTACCCTCTGTGAGTGTTTGCTCGTAGGACACGGACTGCCCCGCGCTGTCCTTGATGCTGTTGATAGCACCGACGATTGTTTTGTCTGTTGTCTCAAGGCTCGAATATTCGAGGCCGTCGACTACTTTTTGCGCGACGGTGGATAGTGTTGCCTTCTTGGAGATATATCCGCTTTCCTGTGTCGAGTCTTCCTGCGACAGCAGAGCAAGGTCGTTTGCCGCCAGTTCGTTGGCGGTTTCCAATTCTGACAGTCTTGTTTCAGCCATTATTCAATTCCTCCTTCAGTGATTATTAAGTTACCGTCTTCTGTTATGAAGTTGTTGCCGTCCTCTGTGTCTATCTGTTGCTTGAGTCTTTCGAGTATCACGACACATTCGTCAGACAGAGTGGGAATTGGCAGATATGCAATGTTCTGAACGGGTATCTTATCTTCTACGGATGTGACTATAGGATTGTAAAGTGTCACGGTTGCCGAATCACCCGTAACCGTCTGGGTAAGACCTGCAATCTCATACTTCGGAACAATATCGTCGAGAACAATATATCCATCCCAATCGATATCAGATATGCCTGAACCGGAGATGCCGCCGTTGAAATCCAGCGCATTTACCAAGCCTGATGAATCTTCGGACATGATGTAGACCTTGAGGGAGTTAATTACATTTAACTTTCCGTGTACCGGAATAAACAATGTAAGTGTGTGAATGCCTTCCGGTACTTGGCAGATGTGGATGAAGTAGTAGTCCACTCCGTTGATTTGGTACTTAATCTTCACACTCCCCGCGGCATCCATATTTAACTTAACGACACCGTTGAATGTGGATATCTGTGAGGTTAAACAGACAAAACTGCACTGACCCAAAATCTTCCACTCGTCGCTGAAACCAACTTCTGTTGTGTTGGTCACCAGATGCAAGCCGCTTTCTATAGTCTGTTGTGTTTTTGTTATGTTTTCGACCTTCTTGTCGAGAACACTTTTCGCCTCGCCAAGGTACGGGTTCTTACCGGAAGACACAATCTTGTGCCTTGCTCTCCATGTCCAGGTGAACTTCTGCAGCGGGATGAGTGTTGATTTTTTCGCGGCATAGCCCGTTGCCTCAATGAGATCGCCCATGTCGAGAGCAGGGTCTCCATACCACTCTATATCGGAGGGTGTGTATGTGACCGCCGACACAACATTCAGGATGTTGGTAAGAACCGCAGTTGTTGTTTCGTCTGTTCCGAGCTGAAGAAAGTCGTTGTCGCCAAGGTCAAGGTTCTGGTTCTTAGCCGTACCCACCGAGATAACCGTGTCGCCCTTGTCGCATGTGACAGACGAGTAGATTACCTCGTAGTCTGAGATTGTGTCCTTGAATCTGTAATCGTCTGTTATGGTTCTTGTTGTTTCGGTGCTGAACTGACCAATACAGAGTTTCCCGTTGCGATCCATGTAAGCGAATCCACACAGACACGCCGCCAAGTCTCCCACCACATCTCTCCAGGTCTGAGATTTGTGGTTGCTTTCCGAGATACCGAATGTGGTGCTTCCGTTCGGAAGTGCAGCTATCTCATCGGAGGTCTGCCCGAGAGTTAAGCCTGAATAAGTCTTTGCCTGACTAAGTATCTCGTATGGAGTTCCGGATACGGTCGTTCCGTCGTAGTCGATATCAAGAGCGTCTATGTGGTCAACCGCAGTTATCTGCAGGACGTCATTGGAAGTTCTTATGCATTCGGTTACATAGTAGACACCCAGTGGAACGTCTTCCCATGTATCCGCATCCTCATCGAGACACAGGCCGAATGCGAGAGTTATCTCTGCGCCGTAGATTGTATATCTGTTGATATCCGAGTACAGGCTCACTTTAAGTTGGCCCTGATATGCCTGACCCAAGACAAGCTCGTCGTTACCGGAACACTGATTGGTTATAACCGGATTCTTGGCAATACTGTCGTTGGTTATTTCAACCTCTGTACCATCGTCAAGTGTCAGTGTCCCGGTTATCCGTGTAATCCTGCCGTTATCTTTAATCTTGGAGAGATATTCATCTGAAACTGAATACATATACCCTCCTTGTTAATACTCTGTAAACGTTACCGAAAACGACCACCTCGGAGAGCCACCCGGAGAAGAGGTCATCTCTGCCGAAGACCCTGCGAAGTATCCTGTTGCCTCTACGGTCTTGCCGTACCAGAACTTAATGGTTACCTTCTCCGGTTCTATGTGCTCAACCAAGGTCTTGAGTTCGTCATCGGTCAGCTGCTCGAAGCCGTAGTCAACCTGATAGACGCCCTGCCTGATGCGCTCTCTCTTCATATATCCTGTACCCTGAGCACGAGTGGTGTTCTCGGAGTCAAGGTCGTTCTGTGCAACCGAAATAGATGTCGGACACGGCATCTCGTCGCCGTCTATAGCCAAATAGACTATGCTCATAATCTCCCTCCTGACCTGCGATTAGCATTCTTTTCGTAAGACTTCACTGTCTCGTATATGGTCTGTCCGTCGAGTTCGAGAGTGATGTTGCAATTGCCGCCTGCTATGCTCGCACCGGAAGAGGCCGCTCCGTTCAGATAGGGCAGTATCTGCAGGATGCCCTGCGCAACCGCCTCGGCTATCTTGGATTCGGGAGCGACAATCTCGCCCTCTGTCTTGTTATCACCGATGATGGCAAGTTGCGGAGTGTTGGCTTGAACATATCCACCCTGAGCAAGTCTGGGGACAGACACATGATTAAGCGTTCCAAACGGGGACCAGGACTTACCCACGATCTCGGCGCAGTCGTTGATGAAACTGTTCATCTTGCCGATGACACCATTCAAGCCGTCAATGATTGAGTTAATCATGCTCTCAACATGGCTGAGCAGTCCATTGAACGTGCTCTTTACCGCAGATTTAAGGTCTTCGAACAGGTCTGCTATCGGCCCGGTAACGTGCTCCTCAAACCAACCCGATGCGGCTTCCCACACTCCGCAGATGTCGTCCCAAAGGCCCGAGAAGAACTCCGATATATCATCCTTCGCGTTGCTGAAGAAGGTAACAACCGGCTGAATAACGTTCTCGTCAAACCAAGTGCTTACCGATGTCCATATACCTTTGATGTCTTCCCAGAGTGTCGAGAAGAAGCCCGACACAGCCTCCCAGACACCACGGAATAACTCTGTCACGGGCTGTATAACATTGAGGTCAAACCATTCCGACACCGTTGTCCAAATGGCCACGATATCGTCCCAAAGACTGCTAAAGAATCCTGACACGGCTTCCCAAACCCCTCTGAAGAATTCCGTTACAGGTTGGATAACGTTCTCATCGAACCATGTCGATACAACTATCCAGATTGCCTGGATAACAATCCACAGCCCCTCGAAGATGTGAGAGATTGTCTCGAATATCGGAGTAAAGAACTCCACAAGCGGAGTAATCACGTTGTCATTGAACCATGTGCTGACTGTGCTCCATACAGAACAGATGCCGTCCCACAAAGCGGAGAAAGAGCCTGAGATTTCCGAGCCGCACCACGAAAAGAACCCGACAACCGCAGACAAGACAGACTTAAACGTGTTGCCTATCCCGGTTATCTTCTCCTTGAACGAGAGGAACCTCTCTCCTGCGGCCTCGGGACCTCCGGTCAGAGCAATAAAGAAATCAGAAATAGCATTGCTTGCGTTCTTGATTACGTCCCAAATATCCTTGAAGAAACCACCGACACCGTCAAGGGCTGTCTTCAGGCCTTCGAACATCTGAGTGGGGTCTCCCTTGAGCAGACCAAAGAACGCAGATGTTAAGCCGCTGGTGACTTTAACCACAGACTTTACTGCGGCAAAAACAATCTTAAACGCCGATATCAGTGTTTGAAGATGCTTCCCTATACCTAACGCTATCAATTTCCCGATGAAATCAAATACAGGCTTCAACGCCTCATACGCATCATTAAGATAGTCCACGATGTCAGCAAGAATATCCACTGCGTCCTGTCCTATGGAACTGAACACATCCGCAAGCCACGAACTGTCGATGTTCTGATTAAGAACGTCAAACACTTCTCTTAACGGTTCCAGGAAACCGTCTACGAACTCCCCGACATTAATAAAGAACTGAGAGAACACCGACTCGTTATCGGCAAGACCCAACGCGACACCCTCCGACAGCCCTGTATCGATTGCTGTGGAGACTTCCGTTGACATAGCGGAGACATCGAACATGATGCCCATTGCATCCGCGCCGACATCTTCATACACGCCTGAGTCAACGACATCCTCAACGATATCGGACACTGAAGAGCACATCAGAGATGTTGCCTCTGCCTTTCTTGTGGAGAGGTCAAACATGTTCACCAAATGCGTCTGTATAGGCTCGCTCTCTGTCTCAAGGAACTGGGACACGGCGCCCGTTGCAGTCTTGGCCGCGCCCGTTGCTATTGTTCCAACCAAGCCTGCCGCCGCACCTGCCGCATGAGACCATGCCAAAGTACATTCCTGAGCCGCACTCTGTACTTCCGGGTCTGTGAATATATCAACAAGAGACTGTCTTACGGAGTCACAATCGCTCTGGATGTCATCCACCCACTTCGCCCCAACAAATGTTGACTCGAAGCCGTTGACGAACTCGTCTGCCACAGGCTTGAAGGACTCCTTGAGCCTCTCAAGCGCAGACATGGCCTTATCCACCGCTGACTCTGCCTGAGATGCCGCCGCATCAGCCGCAACAGCCGTAGCAAGAGCAGAAGACGCTCCGCCACCGCCACCGCCTGAAGACGCATTTGAGGACAGGACGTTAATCTTATCGAACCCTGCGAGGGTGCCCGCCACCTTCTTGGCAGCCGAACCCGCAGAAGACAGTCCGGATGTAAGGTCATTGGCAGAGTCGGACGCAGAAGCCAGATCGGATGCAATCGCTCCGGTACCGCTACTGCCGCTTTCGTTCTCCACGCCCATTATCATGGCGGTAAGAGACCCGAAGCCTGCCGCTACCTCGTTTATCTTGGTAAGCACGGCATTCATCATCTGGATTACCGGAGTGAACAGGTTGATGAGGCCTTGACCTATGGATGCCTTCAGAGAGTCGAACTGCAAAGAGAGTATCTTGACCTGGTTAGCCCAGGACCCGGATGTCCTCTGGAAGTCTCCCGAAGCGTCGCTCAGCTTGTCCGTAACGAATGCAAGCCTGAGAGCAACCTTCTCCTGCTCAGACATGGAAGATGTGGTCTTGCCGAAGCCGTTGGAAAGAGCATACTCATCAAGTGCGGTCTGCGTCATAACGACACCCAAGTCCTTCAGGGACTCCGTCTCGCCTGTGAAGATAGACTTCATCTTGGTGTATGCCGTGTCTGCATCGAGATTGTAGAAGGACGCAACATCTCCCGCGAGTTCCGTGACCGCCTCGGACATCTCCACGGCCTCCGATGTGGAATAGCCGAAGGACTTGGCCATGGCACCGAATGTACCTGCGTATTGCTTGGCCATTGTCTCGGACATACCGAAAGATGTCATTGCCGTCTTGGCCCATGCGTCTATATCGGAGGACATGTCACCGAAGGCTACGTCAACAACGTTCTGGACTTCTGCCAGATCTGAACCGACCTCAAGGCACTCCTTGCCGAAACTGACTATTTTCGCAACCGAAAACGCAGCCGCAACAATGCCGCCGAGTTTGCCCGCAACAGAGCCCACTCCGCTTATTGCGGAAGACGCCTTGGCAGACGCCGCAGACACAGCACTTGAGGATTTCGAGGACGCTCCGGATATTGCCTTCGCCGCCTTCTCTCCTACTTGCTTGGCCTGTACTTCTATATTGTCATCGGACAGGACTATTTGTAGAGCAATCGCACCGCCATCGACAGCCATAGATGTATCCTCCCTTCCTGTTAGTTTTTCTTTGTATTGGTATTGGCAAGGCCCATGAACGCCTTCTTGAGTGCATCCATCTCGGCCACATACCCATCACTTCCTCCCTTCACAGCATTCCGCTTCGCCCATTCACGGCGTATGCGTTTCTGCTCCGGAGTGAAGTATTTGATTCTCTTCTGGTCCTTCTCGGACCTTATTGCCACGACCTTCCCGAGAGGTGTATTCTCATCCAACCCGGAGAGAAGAGTTGAGAATTCATCCCAACTCATTTGTTCTTCGTCTCTTAACCGGATGTGGTACTGTTGAGCGAAAGACGCCTCTATCAGTTCGTAGTCCTCGAAAAAGTCGTAGAATGTCTCGTGCTCTTTAGGCTTTTCGAAATCGCTCCTCGGCCTCCTCGTAGGAGATGCCCTGAGCCGCCGCCAGAACCGCAATGAGCACGGTCTTTGTATCTTCTATATCAAGATTGAGTGCCTCGACAGCCTCACCGAACTCCTTACCGCAGAGGCGTTCAAATATCTTGTCTATCTGCGTGAAGTCGTTCTCGGCACTCAATGTGTCCATCATGGCGAGAGCCTCGATGAATGCGTTTTTCGAGCCGTCAACCTTGTACTCCGTACCTTCTAATTCAATGTATTTATCTGTTCTCTTGAGTTTGTCAGTTATGTTAATCACGTTTGCCATATTCAATACCTCCAATGTTCACGTGATATCTCCATAAGAAAGGGAGCCGTTCCGAAGAACGACTCCCTACCCATGGAGGTGTATCGTATGGGTCAGTCAAGTGTCCCGTTTACGAGGGCAATGTAATTGTCGGAATGCCGTTAGAGAGGAATTCAGCCTCGAGAGGCGCAACGTCTCTTGTGGCACCCGCACCGTTGGATGTTACGTTGACAACGCACAGCATCGTGATAATAGTGCCGTCATACATAGTCCATTTAACGTAGGTCTCCGCATCGGTACCCATCTCCGTTGTAAGATTAGCCAGGTAATCGTTAGCTGTGTCGCCAAGGTTTCTCTTCGCGGTCACGCTGATCGTGATTGAGTTACCCGTCTTAAGTCTTCTGGTCCAACCCTTGGTATCGTAAGGATTCCACTCCTCAACGTTGCCATCGAAGGAAACCTCAAAAGATTCTACGTCAGCGATAATCGCATAAGCGTCATCTTCATCCTTACCGGTTGTACTTATCTGGAAGGTGTTTCTCCATGCTTCATATACAGCCATATTCTTTAACTCCTTTCGTAAAAGATTACAAAGTCAATAACATACTCGCAGATACCGTTTTCGTCGCATCCGACGTCCACAGGCTCGCCGTATGGCATTGCTAATATTGATACGGGGCAGTCACCGATGGTGATGTTCCCCTGTTCGTTGGCACTCCAGATAGCCTCATAGAGTGCGATTGCTTTGTCCTGGGTCTCTCGCGTGCTCTTGTTCCAGTGAACGAGTATCTTGGCGCCGTGAGCCTGAGTCGCATACTGTCTGCCGCCAATGGCAAGGCCGTCTGTCCTCTTGTCCCCTGCGTTGTAGACACCAAACGAGCAGTCTTTCTTGTTGTTCAAAACCCCTGCATAGTAGTTATCTGCCGTCACGGGCAAAGTCTTCACCCATGCGAGCACCTGTTCGTTTGTTATCATCCTGTACCTCCGTTCCTCTTAAGGAATGCCGCGAAAGCCTTATCAAAGAAATCTTTCTTATCGCCGTCTATCCAGTCTTCAAGCCACAGTCCCTTTGCGTTCGGGTTCTCGGTCTTTGTGAAGTTGTACTCCGGATGGAAGTACAGCCTCCGAGCGTATGGAGTAGAGGATACAAGATAGACCACACCCTTCGAACTCTGGGAACGGTCAACGAATGTCGACTCGTTCTGCAGGTGTCCGGTATCCCTTGGCATAACCTGAGCCTGAACCACTTCCGTATGGAGTGCCTCGGCAGTCATCTCAAGGGATTGGATAATGGCCTTGTCGAGTTTGGCAAAGGCCGCCTTGTTGATGTTGACCTCGCCCGATACAATCTGCAGTTTGGCCATTCAAATCAACTCCAATCTCGTGTAATTCACAGTCCCGTCAGGGTTTCTGCACTTGCTTCCTCTGTAGATGACTCTCTCCTGACCGAACACAACCACCTTGCCGGACGTTATCTCGGCCAACTCCTCACAGATGTCGCCGTCAAACAGAGCCGTCCCGGTTATCGTCACGCCTTCCTTATCGGAGGTGTATTTCACCTGGGAAACGCTTTGGTAGTTGCACTTAAGGTCAGAATCGAGCACCGTCTCACGCTCGCCGAACTCATTGATATCTTCCGCCTCGATAGTCACGTGTATATCAGTTTTAGCCGTGTGTACAAGTTTAGGCCATGCCATATCAACACCGCCTCCTCACACAACAGCCCAGCACAGATTGGTGGACTTGAGTTTAGCATAGAGAACCGCAGGTATCTTGATACCCAGCACCTCTGTTACGGAAGAGCCCGAAAAATTCACCGACACGCCGTTGATGGTATAGGAAGACAACGGAGAATCCAGATACTCCGAATTCTCCGTCTGCCAGTCTGCTAACTTGCAACAAACATCCCTGATAACTTCCTGCTGGAACTCGGTCAGTTCGTCTATACCGCCTGCCGCCGTTATCCGGCAATAGGTCAGCGCGTCGATTGTATCGCTCGACTTGGTCAGGGCAACATTAGCGGTATCTTCGTCTGTCAACACCGTACCGCCGTATGTGTTCACATAGTAATCGTAATCAGCGTATGCCATTGTCAATACCGCCTTTCTTCAAAAGATTTCATTCTTCCTTAGTTGTCTTCTTAGCCTTCTTGGAAGATGTGGCAGCGGGCTTTTCGAAGTTCTTATCAAACTCCTCGTTAATCTCTGCCGCCTTTCTCTTCTTAGGCTGATTGTCAATCTTACCGATTGTTCTCATAGGACACCTCCCTTATCAGGAAGCGGCCTGCTTGCTGATGTAAATACCTGCAACCTTGTTAGCATATACATCGTTCAAACCGTACTTTCTGTACTTAACGATGTATGCGTCGGAATCAGGGTTCATCTCCGGAGCAATGATGGAAGAGACAACGTGCTTGTCGTACTTCATAACTGCGGAAGGCTCAACGATAACGAAGTTCAACTTGGAAGCACCGTCACCTGCCTTGTAACCGCCGTCCTCTTCACCGGAAGACTTACCGTCAAGCAGAGAAATCGCGCTGTAGAATCTGCTCTGAGGAACAGCAATCTTCTGCGCGAATGTTGCGAGGACCTCTCTGGACTTGGTTGTGTCGAGAGCCATAACAGCATTCAGGAGAGTAGGTGTTGCGTAGAGGATTCTGCCCTCTTCCGTAACCTCGTCCTCGTCCATCTTGGACTTAGCCGCAATGAGAGCCTCAAGGAACTCGGATGCGTCAGCGAATGTCGCGTCTTCGCCTGCGGAGACACCCTCTGTGCCTGCGAGTTTAGCGAAGAAATAAGCATCAGCCTCGGGAGCAACCTTTGTTCTGATAAGTTCAGAAAGAGCCTTGCCGAAAGCGATGTTGAACGTCTCTTCGTCGTCCATAGCGTCGATGGAAAGTTTAGTGCCTCTGTCGTAATCGAACTGTGCTGTCTTCCATACAACGTTCACGGAACCGTCTGTGTAACCGGAGTTTCTGTCGTAGTCACCCAGGCCTGTTGTGGCAATCTGGGGATATACGATTTCGTTTGCATTCGCCCCTGCTCTGATAAGGTCGGGAGATGCAATCAGATCCGCCGTAACGGATGCCTTTGCGTAAACCTCATCCAAGAGGTCAACGTACTTCTTTGCCAATTCAATAGAATTTGCCATAGTTTTTTCCTGCCTTTCTTTTTGTTATTTGTTTATTTCTTTGGTCCAAGACCCATAATGCGTCTGGCTCTCTCATCGTCGCTTTCCGTTGACGCCGAGTTGCCTCCGTCACCGCCAATCTTGAACCCTGCCTGTGCGGCAGTATTAGCCTTGAACTGCGGAACATCGTCGAGAACCTTCTGAATGGCAGCCGTCACTTTCTCACCGTCTATCTCACCTTTCTCGGTAATTACGTCGGTGAAATCAGCAAGTTTGGCAATGTAGTCCATGGCATTGGGTGCCACGCCCATCCTGCCTGCCGCATCCCGTGCCACCTTCTCGATACGCATCTGAGCAATCTGTGCCTTAAGGCTCTCGTTCTCCGACTTGGCCGTTGCATAGTTGGTCTCGAGTTCCTTTGTCCTGGCATCTCTTCTCGCTTTCCACGCTTCGAGTATGGCAGCACCGTCTTCTCCTTCGGGCACATTGGCATTAATCGCGCTCTTAGCAACACCCTCTGTCCTCTTGCCGATAATCTCGTCGAGTTTGTCCAGAATGGCATCGTAAGATTCAGACGAAGATGTTGTCTTTTCTTCCGTCTTCTGTTCTGCCTTGTCAGAGCCTGCCTTTGCGTCCTTGGAAGCCTCGTCCTTTGCCTCTTCGTTCTGCTGTGCATTCTTCGTGTTCTGTTCGTCTTCCATAGTCTTTCCTTTCCGTTTTACGTCCGTCGACAATATTCCGTGTTCCTTTTAATGCCTTGGACACGTTCCGGGCAATAAAAAAGCACCTCGAAAGGTGCTGATTTAACTTAAGTTATGTATGTCACCGTCAATTAACATCGTTCACAATCACAGTGCCTGTCTTGAAGTAGATAACATGCCTGCCTGTTTCCTCGTCATCGAATAGGATTCGTTCATCAGAATAACTGATATCAAACTTGCCTCGGTACGATTCCAAGATGTTGCCACAAGCGTCATATACAAGCACTTCGCGGACTGTTTCATTCTCGAAGTTCGATTGCTGGGTGCGATATACTCTCTTCCCTGCTTCCGTCCCGAAGGAGTAGAAGACAACAAACCCGATAATCACAATGGCGATGCACACGGTCAACACCACTTCCAATACGTCGCTGTGATATTTCCACATGTGAATCCCGGCCGCCAAAACAACACCGATAATGATGATAATAGCTTGTACTGTCATTTTGTCCTCCTCATCTTTCCTCTCATATAAAGGGAAAAAAGTTCACTCTTCCTCGTACTTCGGTATCTCCATCCACGCAATCACACGTGTATTTGTCTCTTTTGACCACTCCTCCGACAAGGATGCTCCACAGCAATCCATGTGCAACCACCAAGTCGTGCCGTCCTTGCTGTCAAGTTGACTGATGTCAGGTTCGCGGGTGCCATCTCTGTACTCAACAAGCGTCAGTACATCCGTATCAAACGGTGGGAGTCTGTCGGAACACTTAATCCATGTATTTACATTACATCCCGTTGCCCCAAACGCCGCCCTCTTTGGAAAGAATCTCGCTTCCAGGCTCGGGATTTTCTGCGGAACACGTTTCTCCTTGGGAGTTGGATTGATAAGGACTCTGTGCGTCCAATCCAGCAACTCGGTGCTCATAGGAACACCTATGACTATCTCCTTCTCGTACTTCTCTCCGTTCAAGTACAGTTCCTTGGTTTCAACGTTAATGTACACTGACTTGATTTCCATAATTCCTCCATTAAAAAAGACCCCGAAGGGTCTTTTATTCGTTGTCTCCTATCCTGATGTTATTCATCCTTCATAACGGCATCGTTAATTTTTTCTTCCAAACCGATAATGTAATCAACAAACTTAACCCACTCATCGGTTGTCATCAACTCACCTTGTGGCCAAAACTCCTCGTATTGTCCATCGCACAAGACTATATATTGTGGATCGTGAACGCCCCATTCATGATCTTCGTCGTACACGCCCAAAGCATGCGGCCGATTTCCAAACATTGCCATATAAGTATGGTCGTTCCGCAGATAAATCGTGTCAGGACCGACGTATCTAACTTCAAAATACACTTTTATCCTTCGTTTAGTCGACATACAATCCACCATTTTTTTGATATACGGTTTTCAATTCTACTTTACCACAATCCGGGTGCTCATACCAGTGTATCTCCACTTTATGAATGCCATCATTCTCGAAATCAATATAACCATAGCCTTTTTCTTTTGTCCAGTCTTCGGCACTCGCATCATATTCTCTTACAAGTCTGTCTATATCATCTATTTTGCGCCGAACACCTTTCCCGGCTATAGTATGATTTTGCATTCTTCTCAGATAAGTGTTCTCTACCAACGGGTGTTCTGAACCATCTGGCATTCTGACCATATAATTGCGAGACTTAGCACCCAACGACGGGAACATATATTCATCCAAGTCGGTGCTGCCTATAACAGGTTCAGGTCCAATTTCAAATTCTTCTCCGAGACTGCTGAGTTTCAGTTTTGATAACTTTTCATATGTTTCCGCATCTTTGGGATACAATTTTTCATCAACAACTGGTTCCCTCAGTATTTTCGGAACTTTCTGCAATCTAGGCTCCTCAAGCCCCGGCACCATCTCGGCCTTACGACGCTCCTTCAGGACGTCTCCATGCTTCTGCTTGAACACCTTGTCTCTCGCTTTCCAAGCGTCAGCCTTAGCCTGATGTCTCACCTTGTTCTCAGGGTCCAGAGAGTTGTCTGCCATTCTCTGGTACTTCTTGGCCATGCGCTCGTTGTGGCGTTGTTCCTGTTCCTGAGCGTATCTCTCTTCTGCTTGCCTCTGTTCCTCTTTGCTCGGAGGGGAAGGCTTACTGTTGATACCCTCGAAGTACGATGTAAAAGAGTCCTTGCAATTCGGATGCAGGAAACCCGCTGCCACTGCGCTCGACAATTTGGGATATTTCGTCCCGGTAACAGGAACTGTGCTGTATACATCATCGTAAAGCACCCTGCCGAGCCACGGAGTACACAAGGGGCACGCCATGCCTCTCTTGTTCACGATAACCGTGTTCACGCCCCAATCGTCGCGCTTGATAGCCTCGCCTGCGAGATAGGATCGTGTCGCGTTGGTCTGAATGGCCATCCTTGCATATGTGTCAACATTGACCCTTCTGCCGTTGCTGTACTCGATACAGTTGATGCCGGAGCGAAGAAAGTCCTTCGTTGCCATGTCAACCGCCTGCTCGTATGTCAGTGCTCCTGTACTGTATGCCGCTCCGGTGTTGTAGATAATCTTCCGGTACTGGTCATTGGACATTCGAAGCATCGCATACTCTGCACGCTTCATATCATCTGTCTTGGCCTTAACAAAAGCCTGCATCCGTTCCTCGTTGATTGAGAAGAACCTCTGTGACAGCTGTCCGACCTGTGCTCCGGTATCAGCAACCTTATAACCTTGCTGTATAGCCTTGAGGATTTTGGTCTCCTGTGACATCTGTCCGAGTTCGTTGGCTTTTCTCAGAGCCTTGGCTATCTGGTCGTTGATGGTCGAGAAGTAAGGACCCAGCAGCTCCTCGTTGTGTCTCCGGTACTCGTTAAGAGCCTTGAGTTGAACAGCCTGCCACTGTGCATAACTTAAGCCTTCTTCGTCTTCTGTTATGCGGTGTCGCTTCATGTTGCGAATCATGGACTCGATGAGATACTCCTCAACCGACGTCAGCGCGGTTATGAGGTCGTATCCGTCATTGTTTGCCATATTTCACATCTCCATTGTCAGAACCCGAAGGTTCCTTGTTCCTCCACCGGTTCTTTCGTAAGTCCTGTCTGTTCCTTGATTCTTTCTACCTCGCCATCCTTCCAGATGCGGTCCTTGCTGTCTCCCCATATCTCCTCGACCTTTGCCTCAATGGACATCGGGGTGTTCGGGTTGCTCATGGTCTCAACCACAGCCTCGAACGACGGGTTAGCATACTCGCCGAAGTTGATGTTCACATCCTGCGGTTCAGGTGCTTTGCCTGCTATCTCGTCCATCATCATGAACACGGCGTTGACCACGTCCTGAAGAACAGGAGTAAGAGCCTTGAGCACGTTCTGCCTCGTGTACAACGTGGTCTTCTCTTTCTCTCTCTGCGCTTCGGCGTTATCCATCTTCTTGACGTCAATGCCGAGCGTCGAAGGCGACACAAGACCCTGTAGAGCAAGGTCCAATGCCGTCATGTATGTGTTCAAGTATTCACTGCTGCGGAACTCCGGCTGTGTCACTGTGATCTGATTCTTTGCGTTCTCGCTCATGTCTGTGCCAACCGCTATGAACTGGTTGTCGAACGAGTTCGGGCGCATCAGTCTACCGGAGTCAGGGTCTCTTGGAATGAGCACATCCGGGATGTACTTGGTAGGTCTGCTTGTACGCATAGCCTGCCACATCTGGGAGTATGCTTCATCCAGAGCATCGAAGTTGTCTATCTTCTTGTCGTAGATTGACTGACCTCTGCCCTTGAACTTGGAAGACGGTGACAACATGAACGGTGCGGCCAACATATAGTCTCCGAACTGCGCCGTCTTAAGGTCAGCCGTCTCAGGAAGAGTAGAAAGCGACACCTCTGTGTCTGTTCCTTCCTTGAAGAGGTGGTATTCAACCGCACCCTTGCTGTATCTCTCCTGAAGCACATACCTCTGATTGTTCTGCTTGTAGTGAGACAGGAACGTCACAGCGACTATCCTGCCCCTCTTGTACTCGAAGTCACAATCCACGCCCGAATACCACTCGATAATCGGATACTGCGAGATAGACGGGTCGAGCGATATCTTGAACGCACCGTCACCTATTACGAGCACATCCTTGACCGCCTTCTCAACAAGCCTTGTCCAGTTGTTCTCTGCGGCAACCGTGCTCCACAGGTCGTCTCGCTCGTTGTTCTCGAACTCCAGGTCGTTCATATCCGCTATGCAGATGTTGGCTATGGAGTCGACTATCAGGGCGGGAATGCCTGTGTGCATCTTCCGCATATCGAACCCCTTGCTTGACCTGGCACACCAGAATCGACCTGTATAGTCAGTGGTCTGTCTGTAAAACGAATCCAGGTCATGAGCATCACCGCCGTACCAGATCATGTTCTTGAAGGCGTTCGAGTGAAAGTCAAACTCTGCCTTGATGTCAAACGTGCGTCTGTCAGCAGGCTCAATTCTCAGGAACGACCTGAACGCAGTCCTTAGTCTGTCGCTTATGCTCATTTACTTCCTCCGATTTCCTTCTTGAAGGGTAGGAACCCGTACTGCACACTGTTAATCATGTGGTCGTTGCCGTCCTCGGGCTCGTTGTCCTTCTCTTCTTTCCAACTGTAAGCCTCCAGTTCTCCGATATAGGTCTTGCACGTGTCGACAACAAGGAAGTTGTCGTGCGCAAACCATCCGAGCTGGAGGTTGATTCTGTCTATTATCTTGGTCTGCTTCCAGGCGGCCACATAGTTGTAAGCCGAACCGTGCTGCCGTTTGTACTTCTCGCACTCCGTCAGCGTTGCCTGGTCAGCCGAGTCAATGAATATGTTCCTCGACACACCCCACTTGTCTCCGCACCTCTGCGCAAAGTCTGTCAGGTTCTGTACCGTATCGGACGGAGCGAGCGGGACTGTGAGGTTTGCGTTGTTGTAAACATGCTCCTCAAGCACTATCCATCGGCCTCTGTTGGTCAGGGCCGCAAAGGACATTGCTATCGTGTCGGGTGACTTCTGGGAGTAAGCCGTGTCACATCCGATGGAGAACTTGACGAACCATTCGCTCTGTTTGCGTTGGTCCTCAATCCTGTCTTTCCGGATGAACTCTCTGGCATCCGCCTCGGTTATCACGTGACGGTCTCTGTCGAAGTTCACAAAGACAAGGCCTGTGCATTTACCGCGCAGGCCCTGAATCTTGTTCTTGTATAGTTTGGTTCCCTCCGGTGCATCCGCTATCTTCTTGGCAATCATGTCCTCGGTGAGGGAGAGGTTGTCGCGGAAGGTGAAGAACCAGTACTTCCATCTCGGATGTTCAGGTTCCTTGTAGAGTTCCTTCAGGATGGAAGGCGGTACATCGTCAATGTACTTCTTATACGGCCTCGCCCTGTTGATGAACTCTGTGTACACCGGGAGAGCGGGGTTATCCGGGTTGAGCGTCGCCATGAGGTACTCGTTTCTGACGGATATCTCTCGCACGAAGTCAATGTTAGCCGTGTTAATCTCGTCAATGAACACGCAGCCGAATTGCGAACCCAGTGCGTTCTCCCACTTGTCTTTGTTGTCGTAGCCGAGGATGAAGATTATCTTGTCCTCGAACTTCACGTGCGGGAGTTTGTAATTGCTGTCGCCGTTGCCGTAGTATGTCGCGTTCTTATGCAGGTCGAGGATGCCGTTGTCCTGCTGCAGGATGTTCTTCTCAGCCGTGCCCGTTGTTCTGGATGCGATAACGTGCAGTTTCTTCTTGGAACGCGACACCATGAGCATGAACTTGATGCCTGCTCCGACTGTGGTCTTTCCCGAACTTGTCGTGCCTTGCTATTCCAGGAAATCAGCATCACAATCCGTTGACATGATGAAGTCTCTGTACTTCTGGCTCAACGGGAACTGATTTCCAGTCATAACAACACCCCCCATCTTAAATCGTACTCTGGATTGCTCGTTCTGCCGTTTAGGTAATTCCATACAGTTTTGGTGTCAATTCCTAATTGTTCAGCGGCATCAACCTTGGATTTGAAACGGGCTACGAACTCACCATCTCGATACATATCAACACATTTACAACAGGCTGCTTGAGCACATTTAACATTTTCCTTGCACTTGGCAGCATACTCAGGCTTTGCTTTGTAAGCATGTTCACTGTTTTCTTGTGCTGTACACCATTCAAGATTGTCAACATTGTTGTTTGTCTTGTCACAATCTTTATGGTTTACATACGTTTTCCCTTCTACTGGCGGGAGAAACGCCTCGGCAACAAGTCGATGGACAGAACGAACACTCGGTTTTTCGTACTTAATCAACCCCGTTCTAAGGTTGACTCTCAAATAGCCGTTGCTTGCCAGTCTCTGACTGAGAGTTTTCCCAGTCATGTTGTTTTTGACATTTCCCAGGTTGGATACCGAGTATCTCGGGAATTGTTTAATAACTCTGTATTCTTCCATAGTTGAATCCTCCAACTTTTTATGCGCTCATTCATCGAGACACTCACCGCCCTCCTCTGTCAGTTGCGATATCACATCGGCAAGTTTGCTCGAAGTGTTGAAGTTCACATTGTGTTCTGCCTCGACCTTGTCCCTCCATAACTGTGGGGCTCTGTTCTTAAGCCAGAATATCTGTGCGGTCGTGTCGGCCTTCCCGGTCTTGATGACGCGCTTGGTAACGACCATCTCATACTGACCTGTCTTCTTGTTGAACTGTCTCTCGGAGGTCTCCTCTATCGACTCAATGCCCAGAGCATTGTTAAGAAGTGCCTGCTCGACCTTCTTGTCGACCTGCTCTTTATTTTCTTTTAGGGCCTCGAAAATCTCGCAATACTTGTTCTTCCAGTTGTAGAGCGTTGCGACATTGATATGCATCTTCGCGGCAATCTGCTCATCGGTCAGGCCTTCACGTGCCCAACCCTTGAGGAGATTCAGTCTGTCCGGCTCAAGCCATTCGTGGTATTTACCTTTCGCCATGGCTTATCACCTCCTTTGTTCAGTTGCTACTCCAATGCAAGCCATGCTCCTTGTATATTTCGTTAAAGTCTTCAAAGTCGTGGGGTTCAACGTAGAAGTTACCCTTCTCGTCAATGCCCACGTGTTTCAGTTCGTGCCACAGCAATATCTTGTACTGCTCATCCGTGAACTCCGCCTCAACACAGTTAAGTTCGTAGACGATTATCACGAAATCGTGAGGACAGTACACCTTCCAGATGTCCGGTACCTTCTTGCACTCACCGAAGACAACCTTCGGGCCTTTGCGCTTCTTCTTGAAGGACTTGAGGAATCCGATGGACACCTGTGCGTTCAGAAGTTCCGGAAGTCGCTGTCGCATGACCTCGAATCCCTCTTCTGCGTATTCCTCGCTCATTACGTAGTCTTCATCCATTTGTCACGATTCCCTCTGTGCTGCCATGTTATACTCTTGGTCTGGGTGTACCCGGACTATAGGCGGTTGTCCTCCAACATCTCCGATTCTTCGGAAGTGAGGAGGTGAGGCTTATGAGTGATTTTGAGATAATCAGCATCGTTCTTACGATTGCCATCTTGATAGTCGCTGTCATAGGACTTTTTGTAAAAAAATAATCGCCCTGTTGCTCCTTAGGGCGATTAACTTTTAACCGTTCGAGGGCAACCGTCTTGGGTGCACCCTTCTTGCTGAAATTCTACAACCATTCCTCTCGATAGTCAAACTACAAAGAAAAAACCTCAGCCTTTGCGACTGAGGTTATCTTTCCCAAAATCAAGTAAGGAGATCCACATGCCATAAACCACGCTTCAAACTTAACCACTTACACCATAACACAGAAATTTGTGTAATTTTGTGTTTTTTTGTGTAGACTTTTGCAATTTTGGCGGTTTTTTTGTCAAATTTTTCTTAATCGAACGGCCCAAACTGGTCTTCAAAGTGTTTGAGAGCGTCGGAAATCGTGTGCCTTACCCAGTCATAGGAATATCCGATTTTCTCGGGAATATCTCCGGGCTCGACGTGCTCAACGTATCTCAGATACAGAAGTTCTGCTTCCGCCTTAACGTTCATCCTAAGGATTTGCCGAATAATTGTGCTTCTGATGGTCTCGTACTCTTCCTTCTTGAGTAGATACGAAGTCTCGATATCGTTGAGTTTGTCAATTATACGCACATAGGGCGGTGTCTCTGATGGTTCACTCAGACCTTTGTCCGTATCGTATTGGCTGACCGTGATGGCTGACTTTTCTTCTCTGAGTCGCTTAATCTCTTTCTCGAGTTTCTGGATCTCCCATTTTCGACGCCTGATTTGTCCCAAATACTTTTTTGCCGTCATTGCTTTCTCCTCTTTCGCATAACGTCTATAAGCGCAACTATCATCAACAAAGCAAACTCCACCATGATTGTGAATGCTATGCCTGCTACGAACGGACTAATCCACATCTTGTGTGTCCTCCTTCCAGATTACGTAACCTCCTCCTTGGATGTATCCACAGGACTTGAGTTGCTTGTAAACCTCATCCGCACCCTCTTCGTTCAGGTCGAAGTTCTTTCGGAGGTAGTAGTTGGTGACCCTCTTCTGCTTCTTCGCCCATTCGGTGATTGTCCTCCATGTTCTCTTCTCGTTTACATCTTCCATCCACGATTCGTTCATGTGATAACCTCCTTACATGCTTGCTATGATTCTGAATTTGCCTTTGCCTGTCTTTTCGAGTTCCAGACATTCCCGACACAACTTCACTTCCGTGAACTCCTGGTTCTTCTGGTCGTAGTGAACGTATATGCTCGTGTCAGGCTTCCACAATCTGCAGGCAGCGCATTGTTGTCTCTGTATCATTCTCTTCCCTCCGACAGTTTCATTACCTCGACCAGGACGATAGCGTTGCTGTTATATCCCTTCCTGAGCGTAAGAGATGCGATCTGTGAGTCGTCGTGCCAGAATCCGCATGCGGTCATGCAATCCAGGAAGAGCTTGGCAATGTTGTCCACATCCGGGCGAGTTGCCTTGGCATAGCCCCAGAGTTTCTTATTCTTGGTCGGGAACAGGAATGTTACGTTTACCCGGAGCGGTCCTTCGAACGGAACGGCGGGTCTGTGGGGTTTCAATGCCATCTCGTAGAGTCTTCTTGCATCCTTGACAGGCTTCTTCTCATAGAACACGCCTGTCTTACGGCTGTATCCCTTCTGCTGGGCTGTCGCTGTGGGCATGTACGGCAAGTGCAACTCGAAGCCTATTCCTGTTTTCGGTCTGATGTCGTATGCCATGCCTTACACCTCAAACGGAAGGTCTTCCGGTATGGCTGCCTGTTCCTGCCACGTCTGTGCCGGAGCGGTCTGCGCCTGTTGTGCTGCCGCTCTTGCCGGAGCGGGTGCCTGCGTCTGGGTCTGGGTCTGAACCTGACCGCCTGCCTGATTGGCTGGCTCTACGAACTCGGCATTGTCTACCAGAACCTCGGTCACATAGTGACGTACTCCGTTATTGTCGTCGTAAGTCCTTGTCTGAATAGAACCTTCGAGTCCAATTCTCTGACCCTTCCGGAAATACTTCCCGATGAAGTCAGCCGTCTGACGCCACGCGACACAGTTGATGAAATCCGCCTGTTTTTGTCCGTTTGCGTCCTTGTACTTACGATCAACGGCTACTGTGAAGTTCACAACCGCTATGTTGTTGCCTGTAAGTTTCAGTTCCGGGTCTGCTGTGAGTCTGCCTACTAAAAGCACTTTGTTCATGTGTATCTCCTCTCTTGCTTACATGTTTGCTATCTCTTCGCCGAAGAGCATCTCGATGATGTTCTGAATCTTCTGTTCTTCCTCCGGAGTAAGTTCCATGGACATAATGTCCTGCGCCATCCACATCTTGTCTCCAACTCTTACCGGAACCATTCCCGAGTCAACCGCCTTTCTCTTGGATTGAACCATCGGGATGCGCTCCAGAATCTCGGAGGGCGACGGGAAGAACTTCTCCTTGCTGATGTGGTCGTGGAGCGCATCGGACACATCTTCTCTCGAGTAGTCCTTGAACTCCACCGCCCACAGCTGGACAAGGTCCTCGATGCTCTTAGGCTTGGTGTACGGATACGCTGCCATTGCGATCTGTACCATGTCGATAGCATCCTGAATTGTCATTGTGTGTCTCCTCCTCCTTCTGAGTACTTCCTTCGAAGCCTGTCGAACTCATCCTCAATCGGCGTTGGTGCCGCTCTGGCTACTATGTTGGTCGGAGGGGATTGGCTCCGGGGTTCCTTGCTTTCCCAGGTAAGCAACTTTTGCTTCCAGGATTTAACAGGATTGCCCCTGGAGTCTATCCACTGTCTCTCCGGGTCTGCCGTGAAGTAATCGTAGAACTTGTCCGGATTAACTCGCAGTCCCTTCTCAACACAGTACTGTCTGACTTCTTCTCTTGTTGGCGGAACAAACTTCTTGCTTGAAGACTTACGTGCTGGTTCTTCTGTTTCCTGCTGAATCAAAGAAGGAAGGTCGGAAATGTCAGGACCAATCTCCTCGCGCGTGTGTTCTTCTTTATACGCGCGCGCATCACGTTCTTCTTCTGGTATTTCTTGGATAGTATTTGTTACATTGGTACTTCTATGTGTCTTCATTTTGCTGTCTGCAGTTTTGCTGTCTGCAGTTTTGCTGTCTGCAGTTTTCGCTATAGCGAAAATCGAGACAGGGGACTCATAGACTATCCATTCAGCCTTTGAGAATCTCTCTTCACTGGACGGCAGGACAAGATAACCTGTCTCCTGCAACTCCTGCAATAACTTGGTTATCTTGCCTGTTCCACATCCTGCCTGCTTGGCCAATCCTCTTACAGAGAATGACCAATCGTCTGTATTGGAGAGCATAATGAAGAGCAGCCCTTTGGCATCAATCGACAGACGTGTATCACGTGCTATGTCGTTCGATATGCAATAGTAGCCTTCCCGATGTTCCGTTCTTACAATCATGTCTTAACCCTTCCGGATAAGTGTTTCTGCGTATTCCTTGGCTTCTTTGAGAGCCCTCGTCTCCTTGACATCGATACCGTGCTCGATAACGAAGTATGACGTGTATCTCCAAGAACCTCTGCCATTGGCATGCGGGATAGCCTTATTCCTTGACTCAACCGCCACATCAATGCTCTTGTGCATCGTGCACGGAACGTAACGGATGATGGTCTCGTCTTCGTCCGGGAAGTATGCCTTGAAGTCTTTAGTCCACTCTCTACTCATGACTGACCTCCGAACAAGATGGCTGACACATCGTCAGAGTTCTGTTCCGCTGCCTGATCGGATACAACCGGAGCCTCTTGCTTGGGTTCCTCAATCTGCGCAACAGGCTCTGCGTAATCCTCTGTCTCAACGTAGTTGACGCTTCTGTCTTCACCGATAACCGCCATGTCGGACACGAGAGCGGTCTGCATGTCAATGCTCATGACGCCCCACTTGCTGATAAGCTGACGGAGCATAGTCTTCATAGCCATTGCATCGAAATCCTTCTCCCAGAACGTGTAACCCTTTTTGGCAGCATATCCCTTGGAGTACCGGAGAGCGTGCGCCTCCATCTTCTCTCTGCTCCAGTAGATGGCCTTACGGAACCCGTTGACGTACTCGAACATTGCGTAATATCCGATTGTCGGGGCTTTCTCTCTGGCAACCTCATCGTCGATAAGTTTGACCTCAATCTCCTCCGAAAGAGGGTCATAAGAGATAAGTTCTCCTTCCTTGATAGGCACAACATTGAGTTTCCTGTATTGCCCGGAGCGGATTGCGAGTTGGATGTAACCCTTGTATCCAATCTGGAACTGTGCCTCTTTCCCTCCGATTTTGCTGTTATTGAACGGTACCATGTAGTAGTGACCCAACTGCGGAGAGGGGGAGAGTTTCAGCGACTCACCTAGAAGCGCGGCAGAGAGTATGCTCTGTGGTGTGCATTCCTGGATGGCGGGTGTCGCCTGAACTGCGGAGATGATGGATGAGATGAACCTCGGACCATTGGCACCTCCGACTACCTTGTTGATGTTGTCTCTGACCGCTTCGTTAGAAAGATAAGCAGTGAGACCGCCCTTGTTTTTCTTGGTTGTAAGTGAATTGTTGACTGCCATGTTTAGTCCTCCTAAACTTTTCTTAAATTTCTGTGTAAGTGAGTTGTGTAAGTTTGATTCCGGCACGGTTACAGAACTCAACCAACTGTCTCGCCTGGGTCGGTGTGATGGTTGTCTCAAATCTGACTGTGGTTGCTTTCTCTTTCTCCGGAAGAGGCTCGTCGAGGTCAAACGGAAGGTCATCAAATGCGCCCATCTCTTCCTCGAGTTCCTTTTCGAACTGTGCCTTGGCCTCGTCTGCTTTAGCCTGTTCTTCCTTCCGTCTCTGGATGTCAGCAAGCCTCTGTCCCTCTGCTATGGCCGCATTGAGGTCGAGAGTTCTCTTGTAGCAATCTGTGGCCTCGAACGAATACTCCGGCAAGGATGCTATTGTCTTGAGGTCTGCGTCGATTCTGCCGAACTTCTCGGTCATTTCCTGCTGAATCTTGGACATCGTCGTGCTCTTGTTGAGCCACTTCTCATCCATGATCTGATCAAGAGCAGGCCACTGCGCATCGAAGGGAGTAATCTCCAGGCGGAGCGTCTCAATCTCTTCCAGTTTCTCGGCCCTACGCTTCTCTTCAAAGACATCCAACTGCTCGCCTATCTTGGCAGAGCCTTCGTCGAGGATGGTACAGAGATCTTTTACCTGAGCCTTAAACTCGTTGAAAGGAACCATGTATTCCTTCTCTCTACGGATGCGCTCATCGTTGAGAGCCTTCCTGAGTCTGTTGAAGTCGGCACGGACAGCCTTGGCTTCAGGGATTGTGTCCTCTGTAACCACGATGGAAGACTGCGTTGATGTCTTCTCCAGAACGGCTGCCTTAAGTTCTTCATAGTTCCACTTGATCGGTTCCTGCTGTGCAGGTGTTGTAATTCTGAGTTCTAATGTGTCCATGTGTTTCTCCTTATAACTTGATAATCATTGGCGGTTCTCTGTCAGCCCTTATGTCTGACCAGAACTCTTCTGCCTTTTCCATGAGATACGAAATGTCATGCTCCACGCTCTCGTCCCGATCTATCCGGTAATACTTGGTAACCTTGAGCGGTTCTCTGTCCGGGTGCTCGTACTTAAGTTGAGCGGTAAGCATGGCGAAGCTTGCGTCCGTCACGGCCATGTAGAAGAGAATCTGACAGTAGTAGTTATCCGGGATGTGCTCGTCTTCCCATTTGGCTTTCTGCGCCGCTCCGGAGATGGTCGCTGTCTTAATCTCCAAGATGCCGAGTCGGCTGTCCTTATCACGCATCCAACCATCCAAGGATGCGGCCGCAAAGGGATACTTATCGTTAGTCCAGGAGTTGAGTTCTTTGTATTCAACTGAATACTGCGGATAGTCAAGTTTGAACAACTCTCGGAGATGTTCCTCTGCATTGGTGCCGTACCTGACAAGTTCGTTCTCGCTGATGTCCTCTGCGTCCACACGACCTGTCTTCTCTCTCCACAGTTGCAGGTTGCTCTTCCAGGGATTGAGTCCGACTATGGCAGCCACGTCACTCCCTCCGATGAAACCTTTCCTGTACTCGAGCCACTGATCGCGCGATGCAAGGGTTACCTGGTGAATCACTGTTGGCCTCCGTTTTGGTTCTGGGCTCGCTGTGCAATGATAATGTCGATAAGTTCGTCCTGACTCATGTTGCGATACTTATTGCGTATGTCATCCTGGTGGTTTTCTACGTATTCAAGAACAGCTTCTGCCAGAATCTTGTTCCTTGGAAGGTTTAGTTCCTTGCAGTAGGCTGTCAATGCCGCTGCCGCTACAGGGTCGAGTCTGCCCGAATAACAACCATCCTTTGATGTGGAACCCTTATAACCTGCGGGTTTCTTATCTTCCGGAGCCACGGAAGAGGTCACTGCTCTGGGCGTTTCTGTGATCTCTTCTACAGTCTCTTCTGTGGGCTCTTCTTCCGTATTGAATGCCTCAAACGGAACGAATTCACATATGTTTAGCATGATTAAAATCCTCCAAATTTGATGTCGTTTCCTGCGTAGTTGCCGATACACAGGAGCTTGTCGAGTTCCTCTTCTGTCCAGATGTCGGCGTTCCTTGCCTTTTCTCTGTCCTTGAGAACCCTGATGTCCTTCTTGAGTTCCGCAATCCTTGCTTCCTTGCTCTCAACTACCTTGTTGTCCATCAACATGGCAGCCAAGAACCCGAGTGAGAAACACATCAATACGAGGGTTGCGGTTAAGAGTGTGTGGTAGAGCATGTATAACCTCCTTTCTTTAGTCTTCTAATCCAAAATCTGCGCCGTACTCTGACAGGTCGACGTCAGTTCTCAGTAGTGTGTTGTTGCGGTCTTCCATCTGGTCTATGAGTTCCAGAAGGTCGTCTCTGAATGTGTAACTTGTACCGGGGACATCCTCATCCTCGAAGTCAATCTGAATCTGTGTCTCTGTTCCGCAGAGCGTGATTACGACTGATGTATCTGTTGTTCCAACGATGCAGATGCGCTCCGGATCTACTGTTATGTCTGCTTCCGTTCCTACGAACGTGATTCCTCTGTTAATCAATGATTGTTACCTCCACGGTTCTCTTGCCCCAATTGAGGGCTTCCTGATGCGATGACATAAACATGTCGATACGGTTTCCCTTGATTGCCCCGCCACGGTCTTCCACAACGTACTCGTGGCCCTCGATAAGGACGTGAGTTCCCATGGGTAAGACAGACGTGTCAGCGGCGATTGTACGGCCTGCCGTGGGTGTTGTCCCTGATGCTGTTGTATGACCTCCCCCGACACCGCAGCACTTTTCGCATGGGCAATAAGCAGTGACTGTAAATGTTGAGGTGACGTTCCCTGTTTCAAGATTGGATGTCTCGGGTATGGAATAATTGTTTGGAGAAGTCACTGCCGCTGTCGGTGCCGGAGTGGAGGTCGCTTCACAAGGGGGTACGCTGGTGGGCGTACAGGTAGGGGTCGGGGATACCGTGGGCGTGGGTGTCGCCGTAGGTGTGGGCGTATAGATTTCTCTGACGTATATCTTGCTCTTGCTCTGGCTTCCCACGTCTCTCATGGGGCAAGTGGATACCGCCATGCTTACTACTGTCAAAAAAACTACTGCCCTTTCGATTCTTAACATTCATACATCCTCCGCCGTTCACGCTACGTCCTGATTCTTGAGCCATTCGAGATACGCAGGCTTCCAATCCTCGAAAACCTTCTGCCTGTTCTCCTCCGTGTCCCGATAGCCAAGCCATTGCAGGAGCAGTCTCTTCTCGTTCTCGGTGAACGGCTTCTCAATTGGGTGGTTAAGTTTCTTGAAGATGTACTGCGATTCACGGTTCAGGACATCCGCCAGTTCATCCACTCCGCCTCTGACGTGTCTGCGGATGATTGGATATGTCGCATAGCCCATACACTTCATCTTCTTGACGGTGAACTCTGTGCCTTCACCGTTCAGCATGTCGTTCAGGATACCCAGTGCGGTGGATGCGAGTACGTCCTGTACCTCGGGTGCGCTCACAGCACGTCTGAGAGCCTCCTGATACGCCTCTGTGTTGATTTTGGTCATGTGTGGTCTCCTTTCTTCCCCCCCTACGCAGTTGCCGCTGCGCTGTTATCTTCTGGGATTGGGTACGCAATAATGTCATCACTGCTCACTTCCAAGCCTCTGCATATAATCGCGAACGTATCTGCGTACAGAGGACTGCGGCCCGTAAGATAAGCAGATAATTTCGGCTGTGGAATTCCAGTTCTCTCAGACAGCCACACTTGTTTGATGCCGTGGTCTGCCATGTACTGTTTGATTCTGATACGAAGCATTTCGACCTCCTTTCTCCCAAATTTCTTGGGATATTTGAAGTCTATTCTTTTTTTTTTTTTGGAATTGCAATAGGAATTTTCGAATTTCTTGGATTTTTTATTGCAATTTTCAAAATATTCCTTTATATTCAATCTACAAGGCTGGAGGTTGATATGGCTAATAATGAAATCTCGTTAATAATCGGTAAAAGAATCGCAAACGCACGCAAGAAAAAAGGTCTTCGGCAAAATGAACTTGCTGAAGCCCTTGGAATTAAGCAGAACCGCTTGAGTAACTGGGAGGTCGGCGTTACGCCTCCGAGAGCCGACCAAATTGTTAGCCTTACCCAGATTTTAGGAGTGTCTTCAGATTATTTGCTTGGTATTGCCGAAGACGGAAACGACGTTGAACTTTCTTATTCGAAACAACAACTTATAGAGCACATCAAATCTGCCAGCACTTCTGAGGTTGAAAAAATCAATCAGATTCTTAATATCGTCCAGTCTGACGAAACCGATAAGACGGCCAAGAAAAAAGACGCTGCCTCGTGACCCCTCTGTAATACTGAACCAAACTGAACCAAGCTGAACCAAACCCATATTAAACCACAAGAAACTTGACAAGATTTGACCTCTTTTGACCTACGTTTGACCTTTTAGATCAAAAATGAGAATGGAATGAGAATGGAATGAGAATATTTTGGGAATGAAAGCCGCTTAGGTCAAAGCACTGGGGAAACACTGGGGAAACACTGGGAAAAAGTGGGCATCCAACATTTACCAACATTTGCCAACGCATCCGCAACACGTTGGACAGCGTTGGACAGAACATTGAAAACCCAATAAAACAAAGGCTTTGCTGGAAATTTTTTTCTGAAAATCTTTCAAAAAAACCTTGACATAGTCGTACGACTATATTATAATATATATATCAAAAGCAAGGAGGTAAGAAAGATGCAGAAAAGACCGAAGCATTTAAAAAGCGATGACAAGCTGAGCACCGTTCAAAAAGTCCAACTTATCACCGCAATCATCAATCTGATAGTCGCTCTCA